>OJKY01000077.1_pt1 | contig 89803 bp, 74 predicted proteins | sample 1596571 | NCBI WGS metagenome assembly OJKY01 (sample SAMEA4350170, study PRJEB24818) | metagenome | biome: human; feature: gut; material: faeces | place: Denmark | collected 2013-09 | reverse complement strand
GGAGCAGTCTCTGACACAACTGAAGAATCAAAAGACAAGTGAGTTCTGTGCATCAAGTTTTTCTTGCTGTCATACGACGTTTTTTAAAAGCAAATTTCAAAAAATCTATAGTGTTGAGTTATGACAAGTAATGATAATCCGAACTACATTCTCCAAATAGGGAATGTGTTCGGATTTATCATTTCTATTGAAAATGTTTTGTAAAAGCAAGGGCGGGAAAATAATTCCTGCCCTTGTTCTTTTATTAAAAGCAGTTTATACTTACCATACAAGATGGTTAGGCTGTATTCCACAGAAAAGGAGACAACTATGCGCCGGAACAGACTTTCTATACTGAAAAGTGCGGTTGAACTTGCCATACTGTATTTTCCCCTACTCTTTCTATCTGACCTCATCGAAGAGGTATGCCCGTTTGCAAACATATATGTCCAGTCTACTGCCAGCGCATTACTTTGCTTTTGTGTCCTTTTCAGCAACAGTTCGAAAACTGCATTGAAAAAATGGAGTTGTTCAATTCCATTTACTTTGATTTTCTATTTTGTCCTCGCTGCAACGAATTTTGATGTTCGGCTGATCAATAGATTGCTTCCGGGATATGGACATCTTTCGGCGGGAGCGGGATTTGCGTTTATCATAGAATTCGGATTATTCACGATTGCACAAGGGATTGCAAATCTGCTGGCAATCGCTTGCAGCAATCCGCTAAATGCTGGTGGACTTCAAAAAATGTGTTCTATCATACAGATTGTAATTCTTCCAATAGTATGTATAATTATCGTTTTTGCTGTATTATATCTTGAACTTACAATGCCGACATGGAAGGAGATATATTACTCCGTCTATGGCTAATATAGCAAAAGGCGGGAGCATCATTTGAGATGCCCCCGCCTCTTTTATACCCGTTTCTCTTGTTCGGCCTGCTGTTTCGCTTTCCACTCGGCGTATTCCCGCTGCCGTCCCCGTTTACGGGCGACGGAGGGTTCTTTTAAATCGGGGTTGGAGTCTGGGCGAGGAGGAGGATCACCACAACGGCGGCCGCAAAGCCCGCAGCAGCGGCCAAAACCGCGATGCCGGTCCGAAGCCGCTTTCCGGTGGCTCTGCACACCAGCCAGACACACACCATACAGGCCGCGGCTGCCAGCAGGGAGATCCCCAGCCCCTTCCACAGCCACGCAAGCTCATAGAACCATCTCATATCAACTGTCCTCCCCTCTCCGCACAGCCTGTTTCAATTCTTCAAGGTCATGGTCATCCGGATGGGCGAGGGCGCGGTCAAAGTTCCGGATCAGTCCGTCCAGATTGGGAGCCGGGTTGGGCTGCTGCTTCATTTTTTCATACCGCTCCCGGACCGCCATGGGCATTTTGCCCTGGCACATATAAGTGCCGATGATCGAATTGCTCTCATCGATGCTCTCCTTTACCCGATCCAGCACCTTTTGAAAATACGCCTCGCTTTCGCCGAAGCCCGCCGTACCGAACAGAAAAATCTTCTTGTTTTTCAGGCGCTTCAAAAGCGCAAGCGCCGCTTCATCCGCAGTCCCCTTATCCGTCCAGAAGCCAACATACAGCTTTTCGGATTCGACCGCACCGGCTTCGTCCGTGCCGAAATGATTGCACAGGTCCGCCGGAAGGCTCTCCCGGATCGCCTCAGCCAGCAGTCTGGTATTTCCCGTTCTGCTGGAATAAATAATGGAGTAGCGTTCATCGTTCATAAGCGTATCCTCTCTTTGCTTTGATTGTTGGGATGATCCGGTGCGCGTCACTGTTCCGCCAGCCACCGGCAGGCGGAGACCGCAGCCAAGGTGCCGTCCGAAACCGCCGTGGTCAGCTGCCGTACCTGCTTGTGCCGACAGTCGCCTGCCGCAAAAAAGCCCGGTGCGGCCGTTTCCATCCGGTCATTGGTCAGAAGATACCCCTCTTGATCCCGTTCCGCTAGTGCCGCGGCCATTTCCGTATCGGGAACGCGGCCAAAGGCCACGAACAGCCCGCTGACCGGGAGCCGCGTCTCCCGTCCGTCGGCATTTTTCAACAGAAGGTGTTCCAGTTCTCCGTTATCGGCGTGGAGATCGGTGATGACCGTATCCGTCAGGATGGCAAGATTTTCCTGTCGGGCCGCCTGCTCCACCAGCGTCTGCTCCGCCCGGAAGGTTTTTCTCCGGTGGATCAGTGTCACGCTGCGGCAGCGTCCGGCCAGAAACAGGGCATCCTCAAAGGCGGTGTTGCCGCCGCCGGCCACTGCTACGTCCTGTCCGTCAAAGAACGGGCCATCGCACAGGGCGCAATAGCTGACGCCGCGGCCCACCAGTTCTTCTTCACCGGGCAGGCCCAGCGTCCGGGGCTTTGCCCCAGCGGCATAGATCACCGCCCGGGCCGACACAGGCCCGTCCTCCGTTTCCAGAAGGAACGTGCCGTCCGTGTTTCGTTCGATCCTCTGTACCCCGCTGAAGGTCAGCTCCGCCCCGGCCGCTTCCGCCTGGGCATACATCCGGTCCCCCAGTTCCATGCCGCTGACCGCGCCAAGGCCGGGATAATTCTCCACCAGCGGCGAGAGGGTGATCTGCCCGCCGAAGCCGCTGCCCTCGAATACGGCAACGGAGCGTCCCGCCCGTGCGGCATACAGGGCGGCTGTCAGTCCGGCGGGACCACCGCCGATCACAGCAAGCTTGATCATTGGGCATACTCCCGGAGGAACGCCTTGATCTGGGCTGCGCCCACATAGAGGGTGGGTTCCTCTCCCCAAGCCACCAGCGTGGGGGCCTGCCGCAAGCCAAGTGCCTTTGCATCCTCCGCATACTGTGCGGCATCCTTTTCCTCATAGGGAACGCCCGCCTTTTGCAGCAGCGGCTTCACCGCCCGGCAGTTGGGGCAGGTGGCCGTGACGAAGAGCGTGTAACGGTCTGCTTTCCTCGAAACGGGCGCGGTCTCTTTCACTTCTTTCGCCGGAGCGGCTGCATGGGGCTGCGCCGCACCGCTCACCTGATAGGTTTTTCTGTCCTGATACTCCTGACTCTTGCCGTCGTTCCAGTTCTGCACCGGGCGGTAGTAGCCGGTGATGCGGCTGTAAACCTCCGTTTTCCGTCCGCAGATGGGGCAGGTGAACTGCTCCCCGGCCAGATAGCCGTGGTCTGCGCAGACGGAATAGGTGGGAGACAGCGTATAGTACGGCAGCTCGTAGTTCTCCGCGATCTTGCGGACCAGCGCCGCCGCTGCCCGCCAATCGGGCAGCTTTTCGCCCAGGAAGGTGTGGAACACCGTGCCGCTGGTGTAGAGGGTCTGGAGCTTGTCCTGTACGTCCAGTGCGGCGAACACGTCCTCCGTGTAGCCCACAGGCAGGTGGCTGGAATTGGTGTAGTAGGGCGTCCCGCCCTCGTGTGCGGTGATGATGCCGGGATACTGTGCCTTATCGTGCTTGGCAAGGCGATAGGAGGTGGACTCGGCAGGGGTGGCCTCCAGATTGTAGAGGTCGCCATACTGCTCCTGATAATCGCTCAGCCGCTCCCGCATGTGCTTCAGCACCCGAACGGCAAAGTCCTGCGTCTCCTCATGGGTGAGGTCCTTGCGGAGCCAGTTGGCGTTCAGACCCGCCTCGTTCATGCCGACGAGGCCGATGGTGGAAAAGTGATTGTCGAAGCTGCCGAGATAGCGTTTGGTGTAGGGGTACAGCCCCTCCTCCATCAGCCGCCCGATGGTAGTGCGTTTGATCTTCAGACTGCGGGCGGCAATATCCATCATGTGATCCAGTCGGGCGAAGAAATCCGCTTCATCCTTGGCAAGATAGGCGATACGGGGCAGATTGATGGTCACAACGCCCACGGAGCCGGTAGACTCACCGCTGCCGAAGAAGCCGCCGCTCTTTTTCCGCAGTTCCCGGAGGTCCAGGCGCAGGCGGCAGCACATGCTGCGCACGTCACTGGGCTCCATGTCGGAGTTGATGTAGTTGGAGAAGTAGGGCGTTCCGTATTTGGCGGTCATCTCAAAGAGCAGCCGGTTGTTCTCCGTCTCGGACCAGTCAAAGTCCTTGGTGATGGAATAGGTGGGGATGGGATACTGGAAGCCGCGGCCGTTGGCGTCGCCTTCGATCATGACCTCGATGAATGCCTTGTTGATCATGTCCATCTCCGGCTGGCAGTCGCCATAGGTAAAACTCATGGGCTTGCCGCCCACGATACAAGGCTGACCGGCCAGATCGGCGGGTACGGTCCAGTCCAGAGTGATGTTTGAGAACGGGGCCTGTGTGCCCCAGCGGCTGGGGGTGTTGACGCCATAGACAAAGCTCTCGACGCAGTGCTTGACTTCATTGTAGCTGAGCTTATCCATCCGGACAAAGGGGGCAAGATAGGTATCAAAGCTGGAAAATGCCTGCGCACCCGCCCACTCGTTCTGCATAATACCCAGGAAATTCACCATCTGGTTGCATAGGGTAGCCAGGTGTTTGGCCGGGGCGCTGGTGATCTTCCCCGTCACACCCCCCAACCCTTCCTGAATGAGCTGCTTCAGGCTCCAACCGGCGCAGTAACCGGTGAGCATAGACAGATCATGGATATGGAGGTCCGCGTTGCGGTGGGCGTTGCCGATCTCCTCGTCATAAATCTCGCTGAGCCAGTAATTGGCTGTGATGGCGCCGGAGTTAGACAGGATCAATCCGCCCACGGAGTAGGTGACGGTGGAGTTTTCCTTTACCCGCCAGTCGGACACCCGCAGATAATCGTCTACCAGCTTTTTGTAGTCCAGAATGGTGGAGCTCATGTTCCGCAGCTTTTCCCGGTTCTTGCGGTAGAGAATGTAGGCCTTGGCCACTTCCGCATAGCCGGCCCGCTGAAGAACGGCCTCCACGCTGTCCTGAATGGTCTCCACATCGATCCGGCCATCCCGGATCTTATCGGCATAATCCGCCGTGACCTGCAAGGAAAGCAGGTCGATCACATCCGGGGCATAGGGAATATGGGTGGCGTCAAAGGCTTTCATAATGGCACTGGAGATACGGTTGAGACTGAATTCGGCAACATGGCCGTCCCGCTTGATGACTTGATACATGGTCCTCTTCTCCTTTTCTCTATTGTCCACGGATCTGTGTGCTGGGAATATCAGGCAAAACGCTGTCCCGCAGCGCTTCGATCTCTTCTTTTGTCAGGGGCTTCATGCCGCTGCCCACCAGTTCGCCGGAGTCCACAAAGGGTTGAAGGAAATAGCGCTTCGCACCCTTGAGCCAACGGCCGATCCCGGCCATCTCCTCCGGTGTGTGCAGCGGTGCGCAGACGGTGGTGCGGAACTCATAGTCCACGGCGCCCGCCATCAGCAGTGCGGCACTCCGCTTCACCGGTCCCAGAAGATCCACGCCGCCGCAGGTCTCCGCATAGCGGTCCGGGCTGTTCTTGATGTCCATGGCAGCATAGTCCAGCAGCCCCTCCTGCGCCAGCGCTTCCAGCATGTCGGGGTTGGTGCCGTTGGTGTCCAGCTTCACGGCAAAGCCCAGCCCCCGGATCTGCCGCAGCAGCGCCGGAAGGTCCTCGTACAAGGTCGGCTCCCCGCCAGTGACGCAGACGCCGTCCAGCTTTCCCCGGCGGGTCTCCAAAAAGGCAAGCAGCTCCTCCGTGGAAAGGCTGTCGGTCTCTCGGTCCGGCAGGACCAAAGCGGGATTGTGGCAGAAGGGGCAGCGCAGATTGCAGCCGGGCAAAAACACCGTGCAGGCCACTTTGCCGGGGTAGTCCAGCAACGTTACCTTTTGCAGTCCGCCGATCCGCATACGCATCTCTCCCTCCCGCTGATCGTCTCTTAGAGTTTAAGTATATAATGGCGGGCACGTTCTGTCAACTGCCGAAGCACAAGATATTGTGTCTATCGCAAAATAATAGTACTAAATAAAATTCGTCATATACAAGCTGACCGTGATCGCACGGTCTCCAACAAATCCGCAGAACAGCAAGCAGGCACCTGAAGCAAAAACCGGGACATCCTGTTGGATATCCCGGTTTTTGCTGATCCTTCTAAAATCATGCTTGAATTTACAAAAAAGGTACAAGCCTCAAAGCACGTTTATTTTTCACCGTCCGCTTTCGGTGTTCCCTTCTCCTGCCCTGCCAGATGCTTTTCCAGGGCGGACTGCCTGGCAAGGATGGCGTTTACTTTATCGTAGAGATCCTCGATCATAATTTCCGTTTTGAGATTCACCTTGTAATCGTTCTCGGCACGGCGGCGGTCCTTTTCCTCCTGCCGGTTCTGGCTCATCATAATGAGCGGCGCTTGAATGGCCGCCACGCAGGAGAGCACCAGATTCAGCAAAATAAAGGGAAAGGGATCGAAGGCCTTTGCCGCCAGCAGTGTGTTGACCACCATCCAGAGGATCAGCACGCCGGTGAAGGAAAAAATGAATGCCCAACTCCCCGCAAATTTCGCGATGGCGTCCGCCGCCCGCTGGCCGAGGGTGTATTTTTCCTTCTCACCCGCGGGATTTTCGGAAATTTTGCTGTCCGCCAGCAGGTTCAGCACTTCGTCATCCGTCATGTCATGGCGGATATCCTTCAGAACTTCTCTCAATAGCTTTCTGTTTTCTTTCATAAATATCATCCGTTTCTTTTTGAATCTTCGCCTAAATGTACGGCTTTATGCCTCATTTTTCTGGGTATGCAGGAAGAAATCCGGTCCCTTGGTTTCAAACAGGATGAGGGATACGCCCAGCAGCAGGTCGGCATGGAGGGACGGGTCATCCAGAGGAATGTCGAAATCCTCCTGCAATCTGCGGATGCGGTAAAGCACCGTGTTGCGGTGGGTGTAGAGCGCGTCGCAGGTCTTTTTCAGAGAGCGGCAGCAAATCAGGTAATAGTAGAGCGTTTCGCAGTATTGCGTGTTCTTTTCCCGGTCATGGGCGGCCAAGCGGCGCAGTTCTATGGAGATCAGACCGCCGCGCCCCTCCAGATTTTTCAGCAGCAGGGGTGTACGGAGCTGTGCCGCAGAGCAGACCCGTTCCCCGTGAAAACGCTCATCCCGCATCAGCTCCAGCGCCTCCCGGGCGGTGGGGTAAAGCTTGGGCAGGTCGAAAAGCTCGTCCAGCGGCTCGGAGATGAGGACCTTGAGGTGGAATTCCTCCGCCAGAGCATCGAACGCCAGAGCATCCTCGTCCTCGTGCAGAAACAGGAACACATCGCCCTTGTACAGAAAGGGGTGGCTGTCCGGAAGCCGCGCCTCCAGCGCCTCCTTCAACCGGCGCTTCCCGGCGTAAACGCTGCGATAGGCCGTCAGGTCCACCAATGCGAAGGTCCGCGGGTGGAAGTCCGCAAGGTAGGTATTGGCGGCCTGAAGCTGAAAATACGCAGCAGAGGAAAAGCCGCCGTCCAGCAAATGCATGAGTATGTCCTCTGCGGTCTCAAAGGGCTTGTCCTGCCGGCTGGCCTCCACAAACAGCTGCTTGGCGAGGATACGCTCCACCAGTTCCCATGTCTGAGCGGGAATTTTTTCCAGATGTCCGTCCGTGTCCACGCAGATGAGGCAGCCAAGCTGGACCCCCGCGCTGACAAGGAGCGCAAATCGCCGGGGATACGGACTGCCCGGCAGTTGTAGAAAGTCCGCCCGCCCTTCCGAAAGGGCCGGGCTTCTGCTGATAAGCACACCGGCTTCATAGGTGATCTCGCCGCAGCTCACAACGTTTTGAAAAAGCTCATCGGAGAATCCCTGCGGCAGGCGGTATGCCGCCACATGAAAGGTATCGTCCAGCACCAGCAGCGGACAGTCCAGAATCTTGCCTGCGCTTTCCGCCAGTTGTCTGAGATCATCCTGTGCGAAGAATTCCTCCAGCAGCGTCTCAGCGCCGCAGGTCTCCCACTGTGCGTCTCCCATCGCCCTCAGCCCCTTTCCACTTGTGCTTTCAGCACAAGCATCTCTTTTTTTATTGTACCCACAGTTTCTTGTTTTTGCAAGGAAAAAAGATAAACTATACAGCAGAAAGAGGGAAAAAGGAAGCAGCCAGGGTGATGTGCAGCAACTGGTGCACATTCCGAGTATGGCAGCCGATGGGTCGAAGATCGCCGCAGGCAGTGTTTGCTTGTGCGATCAGAACGTGCCGCCCTTTTTCCGCGATTCAATTTTGTAATTTCATCTCGAATGGAGGAATTATTATGGTACCCAGCATCTATGGTGAAAACATGTTTGACGATTTCTTTGACAACAGTTTCTTCGGCGGTCACAGCCCCCTGTTTGGCAAGCACGAGAGAAACCTGATGAAGACCGACATCCATGAAACGGATGACGCCAAGGCTTACCGCTTCGCGGTGGAGCTGCCCGGCTTCCAGAAGGATGAGATCCATGTGGATGTGAAGGACGGCTATCTGACCGTCAGCGCCCAGAAGGGTCTGGACAAGGACGAAGAGGACAAGAAGGGCCGCGTTCTGCGTCAGGAGCGCTATGCCGGTGCCTGCTCCCGCAGCTTTTATGTGGGTGATGTGAAGGCCGAGGATGTGAAGGCCAAGTATGAATCCGGTGTGCTGACCGTCCTGATCCCCAAGAAGGAGCCCAAGAAGATCGTTTCCGGCACCTCTGTCATCGTCGAATAAACAGCTTCGGCGCGCTGTTGTGCGCCGGATGCGAGGCTGCTGAAGCAGCTATGCGGCTTGCCGTCTGCTCATCAACAGGCGGCAAGCCGTTTTATCTAAAATTATATCATGGAGAACCGCCGATGAAAGAAGACCACCGCCCGCAGGAGATCTGCGCGATTTGGATCGACCACACAAACCGGATCATCTCATTCCGCAAGGAAGATGGTTTTGAGCCCCGCGCCTTTCTCTCACCAGATGAACAAATGCAGTATGCACTGGAAAAATGCTCCAACGGCTGCCGGGTCCAATGACCGGCTGTGAATTCCGCATGCGGAAGTATGCGCATTTCTGCAATGTTCCGTCCCCCCTTCTCATGAACCGCAGCAGACAGGATGATTTCATCAGAAATCATCCTGTTTTCATATCAGGGCGGCAGTCTTGAGCCGCGAAGGGTACTTCTGAGCAAGTTGATGCTTGACAAAAACAGTGGAAGATGGTGCACTATAATTGTAGAATTTTACCATGACCGAAGTCAGTCTTGTCATGATTCCGCAAAATGAGGAGGGAATGTAATTTGAAAAAGCTGCTGATCTGTCTCGCGCTTCTCTGCATCTTTCCTCTGATTTTTTCCGCGTGTTTCTCCAAACGGAACGGCGGTTCCGACGATCCCGGTGATTTTGCCGACCACGGAGGTGCGCCTATGGAGTCCCAGCATTTTTCCCTGTCGGAAAGCGGTATGTCCGCGCAGAGCTATGTCTACGAGGGATATAAAACAGAGACCGGCGTCCATTTAGGGCATTTTATCCGCTCGGAATACTGGGACAACACGGTTTCCGGTAATGTAAGCCGTCATTATCGAAAGTCTCCGAGGTGTGAACGGGTATGAATTTTACCCGGAGGACGGCTCGACTCTGTACGAAGAGGAAGCGTGGGAGCTGTCGGAGCAGGCCCGGAGTCTTTGGCTGCGCCTCACCTTCGCCGGGGAGTATTCCGAGGGCATGAGTCCCGTCCAAATTCAGGGGCGGAAGTACCTGCCCATGTTCCCCGCCCGGGACGGCGTCTACACCATTGAACAGGTTTGAGAAAAATTCTTAGCGGTCTTTTCCGAGGAATTTACGGATAAGACCCTGAATGCCGCCATTGCGAGCAAAGATCTGCTTGAATATAACGGCAACGTCTATGCGGCGTACAGGAAAAACAGGGGCGAGACCTCCTACAACAGCTGGGCGGATCTCGTCCGGGATGACGGTAATGGGAAATTCACGGTGGTGATGGGTGTCAGCATGCCGCCGGACGGCAGCACAGTCTACGTGGAGCTGCCGACTGAAAAAAACGCGGCAGGCAAGTTCGTATTTACGGATTATCCCTACTGGGATCAGTCGGAATGATGTCTGAACCTTCACCTGACGTGAACATAGGCATAAAGCTTCATGCATGAGCAACGCATCACGAACATGCACAAATGCCAGTGCATGAAGTTCTCGTGCATTATTTCCGGTTGCCCCGCAGGGGGCGAGGAAATGGCACATTTCTTATTATACTATGCTTTTGCATCGCAAAATAAGGGAGGACGAAAACGTCCTCCCTTTTCTGCATCCACTTTGCAGATTTACGTCTGGCACGGTGAGTTGTGCAGTTTATGCCTTCTCTCTGCGGGCCATGGCGGCGATATCGCCCACGCCGTCCAGCACGATGCTGGGGCGGTAGGCGTAGGTCTTGAGGGTCTCCCGCGTGGAAACGCCGGAGAGCACCAACACCGTGGACATACCGCTCTCCATGCCGGAGATCACGTCGGTATCCATACGGTCGCCCACCATCACCGCCTCACCGGAGTGGCAGTTCAGCTTTTTCAGCCCCGTCCGCATCATCAGCGGGTTGGGCTTGCCGCAGAAGTAGGCCTGCTTGCCCGTTGCCATCTCAATAGGTGCGATGAGGGCACGGCAGGCAGGGGCGATGCCGTTTTCAATGGGGCCGGAGACATCGGAGTTGGCACCGATGAGCTTGGCCCCCTGCATCACCAGATTTGTGGCTTTCGTGAGGGTGTCAAGCGAATAGCTGCGCCCCTCGCCTACCACCACATAGTCGGGGTTCACATCGTTCATGGTGATGCCTGCGTCATAGAGGGCGTTGAGCAGTCCCGCCTCGCCGATGGCAAACACGGAGCAGCCCGGTGCCTGCTCCCGCAGGAAGGCGGCGGTGGCCAGTGCGCTGGTATAGAAGTGCTCCTCCGGCACATCAAGGCCCATGCGGGCCAGCTTCTGGTTCAGCTCCCGGGGCGTATAGCCGCTGTTGTTGGTAAGAAAGAGATATTCCTTGTCCTCATCATGCAGCCACTGAATGAACTCCGCCACCCCCGGCAGAATGCGGTTGCCGTGGTAGATGACGCCGTCCATATCGCAGATGAAGCCTTTTTTCTCGTTAAAATTGATGGGAGTCTCCATGTTGTTCCTCCTGCCCTTCTTGTTAATATTCCATCTTCTTTTACTGTATCATGCAAGGAATCGGATTTCCATCAAGAAACGGTAAATTTTTCGGCATGATTCTGTTTACCGCACAATGCCTGCGGCCTTACCGCCGCAGCAACTTCAAAAGCTGGATGACCACCATGGAGCCGAAGGCCAGTCCTACGATGGCCCCCACCATCCCAGCGGATAGGGGAGCAACAGCGAACAGCGGTTCCAGCGCGGGAACCAGCAGCACCAGCCCCAAGAGCAGAGCACCGATGGCAAAGGCACCCAACAGGGCACGGTTGTTCCAGAAGTGGCGGGTCAGCAGCACCGGATGCTGGGATTTGCAGCTAAAGCCGTGGAACAGCCGGCTCAGGCACAGGGTGGAGAAGGCCATAGTCTGTCCGGCAGCGGCGCCGCCGGCGTTCAGCCCCAGATAGAAGGCCGTGACGGTGGCGGCGGCGATGACCAGTCCTTCGATGCCCACGCTGAACAGGAAGGGTTTGGTCAGGATGCCTTCGTTCCGGGGCCGGGGCTTTTCCGACATGACCTCGTCGGTGTGAGGCTCCAGCCCCAGCGCAATAGCGGGCAAGGAGTCCGTCAGCAGGTTGATGAACAGCAGGTGCACTGCCGCGAAGGGCACGGGCAGTCCCATCAGAGAGGCGTAGAGCACCGTCAAAATGCCCGCCGTATTGCCGGAGAGCAGGAACTGAATGGCCCGCTTGATGTTTGCATACACGTTCCGGCCATTCTTCACGGCTTTCACGATGGTGGCGAAGTTATCGTCCGCCAGCACCATACCGGCAGCATCCTTGGCCACCTCCGTTCCCGTGATGCCCATGGCAACGCCGATGTCCGCCTGCTTGAGAGCGGGGGCGTCATTGACACCGTCGCCGGTCATGGCTACCAGATTGCCCCGCTGCTGCCACGCCCGGACGATGCGGATCTTATGCTCCGGGGACACACGGGCGTAGACACTGACCTTTGGCACGAAGTCCTGCAATTCCTCGTCGCTCATGCTGTCGATGACCGCGCCCTCCACGGCCTCCGTGCCGTCCCGCAAAATGCCGATCTCACGGGCGATGGCCGCCGCCGTGATTTTGTGGTCGCCGGTGATCATAATGGGGCGGATGCCGGCGCGGATGCACTCCGCTACTGCCGCCTTGGATTCCTCCCGGGGCGGGTCCATCATGGCGATGAGGCCGAGGAAGGTCAGGCCGTTTTCATCCGCCAGAGTGATGGCCGTGCTGTCCACGCTGCGGCAGGCGAAGGCCAGCACCCGCAGGCCCTCGTTGGAAAACTGTTCGTTGACCTGTTCGATCCTCGTCCGTTCCTCCGGCGTCACCACGCAGCGGTCCAGCAGCACGTCCGTCGCGCCCTTGGTGACCAGCATCAAGCCCCCCGCCAGCTTGTGGACCGTGGACATCATTTTCCGGTCGGAATCAAAGGGGATCTCTGTCAGACGGGGCCAACGGTCCCGGACAAGATCCTCGTCAAAGCCGTTGGTCTCCCCCAGCCGCACCAGTGCCGTTTCCGTGGGGTCGCCGATTTCCGTATCCCCGCTGATGACCGCGTCGCTGCACAGCAGGGCCGTCCGCAGCAGCGGCTCCTGTAACGGGTCCCGGAAGTCCGCGTCCTTGGCGTCGATCACCTCGCCTCCGGTGTAGAGCTTGCGCACCGTCATGCGGTTCTGGGTCAGCGTACCGGTTTTATCCGAGCAGATGACCGACACGCTGCCAAGCCCCTCCACCGCCTGCAAATGGCGGATGATGGCGTTTTCCTTGGCCATTTTCCGGGTGCCGAAGGACAGCACGATGGTCACGATGGAGCTGAGGGCCTCCGGGATAGCGGCCACCGCCAGCGCCACGGCAAAGAGGAAGGCGTTCATCACGTTTTCGTGCCGCCACAGCACGCTGACGCCAAACAGCACTGCGCAGATCACCAGAATGATGATCGACAGCTTTCTGCCGAACTGATCCAGACTGACCTGAAGCGGCGTTCTCCGCTCCTCCGTGTTTTTCAGAAGCTGGGCGATCTTGCCCATCTCTGTGTCCATGCCGGTGGCCGTCACCAGAAAGCGGCCCCGCCCATAGGTGGCAAAGCTGCCGGAGAACACCATGTTCTTCCTGTCGCCCAAGGCCGTTTCCCCACTGAGCGGCTCCGTATCCTTTTCCACCGGCAGGCTTTCGCCGGTGAGGGCACTCTCCGCGCACTTCAGACTGGCACATTCCAACAGGCGTCCGTCGGCACAGACGGAATCTCCCGCCTCCAATATGACCACATCACCGGGAACCACCTCTCGGCCGGGGATCTGTACGATCTGACCGTCCCGCAGTACCTTGGCGGTGGGGGCGGACATCTGCTTCAGGCTATCCAGCGATGCGGAGGCCTTGACGGTCTGAACGGTGCCCAGAATTGCGTTCATGGTGATGACCGCCAGAATGACGATCATACTCTCTACGTCCCCCATACAGGCGGAGATGACGGCGGCCAGAATGAGGATCAACACCAGAAAATCCGCAAACTGCCCCAGAAAAATCTGCCAAACACTTTTTTGCTTGCCGGCGTGCAGTTCATTGGCACCGTATTTCAACAAACGGAGCGCCGCATCCTCCTGTGATAGGCCGGTCTCCCGGCAATCCAGTTTCTGGAACAGCTCCACGCGGGATTGTTCCCAAATGTTCTTTTCCTGCTTCATGTACTGTGTCTCCTTTCGGCGGACGCAAAAAAGGCGAGCCCTTTTGCGTCAATGCCTTCACATTGATACAAAAGTCTCGCCATTTCAATCCGCAGCGGAGCCAAACGGCCCGTACTGACGCCAACGGATACACAAAGCTGTGCAAGCTACTCCCTTTTGAACGAAGAATACACGGTTTTCCGCCCGTTGTCAAGACGTGTTTTCGCTAAAAATCGTTAAGATTCTCTCGTGTCCGGACCCACCGAGGAGTCTGTGTCCCCTTTTCTTTTCGATTCAGCAGCTGCCGTTTTCCCTTTCAAACGCTGTCAACCCTTCTTTTTGCGAACTTTTGGTGCTGTTGCCTGATAGCTTACATCGAGCAGCATTTTGATTTTGTCATCCGCCACACTGCCATCCAGTGCAACGGTAATCCAACTGTCCTTCTGCATATGATAGGCTGGAAAAAAGCCGTTCTCCATCAGCAGCGAGCCTGCCAGAATGGGACCGCATTTCAAGTTGACAGCGTCTACCCGCTCCTCGCCCTGCAGTCCGAGCTTGCTTTTCGGCAGATCCATAATAACCGCAAACCATTTTTGATTGCTGCTGTGGCGGAACACCTCATAATTGGGATATTGGAGCCACGGACGGTCCGCGCTTGCCGGATAGGTTTCCAAGATGAACGTTTCCAATTTCTTCCGGTCCATGCCTGTATTCTCTATCATTTCACTCATCAGATGCCTCCATGAATACGTTCTTCCCCGCAAAAGCCAGCTGCTTTCTCTCTGCAATCCTACCTGATTTGAGCCATATTGTCAATTTTTGATAGGTTTCACTGCAAAAAGGCCGTTCGCATCACGGAAGGTGCAGCCGGCTTCTGGTGTGTGATCGATCCAAGTCAAATACCTGCTCGGTAATCACACCGCTGGCGCTGGATCATGGGCGTTTTGGCCGCGTCCTTACAGAACATGTCTGCCCACTGGCAGATTCCCTGCAGGATCGGCACACAGACGCGCCCTTTTCCGTCAGCCTGTTCAGTCAAAAAAAATCAGATGCACGCCGTGAGACGTGCATCTGATTTTTGCTATCTCTTCTTGTAAACGACCAGCTCCGGGTTTTTGCCGTTTTCCTCATAGGTGCAGACCAGCAGAAAATCCATATTTGCGGCAATGCCGAAGCAGCGGTCGCCGCCAAACTCACATTCCAGCTGGTTGCCGAGGTAGGTCGCCTGATCGTCAAGGAATTTGACGGTTTTTCCGTTGGGAAGGCGGTATGCAAGGTTGATATACTTGCCTACAAGCGCGTTAAGCTTTTCCACCTTGGGCATCCCGTCAATATGCAGATCGTTGAATTCATCCATCAACGTCTGCTTATACTGCGCAAAGGCTTCCGCGCCGCCGAGATTTTCATACCGCTTCCAGTAATTGAGCTTTGGCAGCGTATTCTTCAGGTAGGCCCGCGCCTGTTCGGCGGGAAATTCCTCGCTGGCCATGTTCTGCACGCAGACCTCGATCAGATCGTCTAAATCGTGGTACATATACGTGCCGTCAGCATAACACCACTTGCAGTACTCCTCATTGAAAAAGCCGTCTGTCTCCCTGCTGATGTCCCCGTCTGCAAGGGGCATCCCGCAGCATTGACAGATAAGCTGTCTCGGTGAGCCGAGCAGCGTATTGATGGAGACATCAAAGAGTTTCGAGAGCAGCTTCAATGTCTCAATATTCGGCGTTGTTTCTCCGTTTTCCCAACGCGAGACCGCCTGACGGGTCACAAATACCTTTTCCGCAAGCTCATCCTGTGACAGTCCCATCTTTGTCCTGAGTTCCAGAATCATATCCTTTGTATCCATACGATCATCACCTCACGGTCATCATACCCCAAAGTTATCGGTATGACAAGCAACCTGCTGTTGCGGAATGCATGATGATCGAATACGCTGCCCTTGCGGGTAACGCGGCACAGCGGTACATCATGATCGTTTCCCAATTATATGCAAAAGGCTCTCTGGCAATATGCCAGAGAGCCTTTTATGCGGAGAGAGTATGGTAAGAGTAAAAACAGAAAACGGATATGTAACCTCAGTTGTTTTCCTGAGTCGCTGCTGCATTTGAGCTTGTACCCATACAAGACGAGATTACATCAGAAAGCAAGGTTTGCTTTCACACCAATTTCACGTTTCGTGCTGATTCTGACCGACAATTACTGCTCAGCCAGATGCTTGTATTTGGCATAGCGCTGAGCGCAGAACTCCTCGGCCTCGGCAAACAGGACCTTGGCAGTCTCGGGGAAGGTTCTGGTCAGAGAAGCGAAACGGGTCTCGCCCATCATGAAGTCCAGCAGCTGGCCATTGGGCTCCTTGCTGGTCAGAATGAACGGATTCTTACCCTCGGCCTTCAGCTCGGGCACATAGCGCCACAGGGGCCAATAGCCGCACTCGCTGGCCAGCTTCTCCTCCAGCTGAGCCTGGCTCATGCCCTTGGAGATACCGTGGTTGATGCAGGGAGCGTAAGCGATGAGGATGGAGGGGCCGTGATGTGCCTCAGCTTCCTTCAGAGCCGTGATGAGGTGCTGCTCGTTGGCACCCATAGCGACCTGAGCAACATAGACATTGCCATAAGTCATGGCGATGGCGCCCAGATCCTTCTTGCCGGTTCTCTTACCGCCGTTGGCGAACTGAGCCACGGCACCCAGCTGAGTGGCCTTGGAAGCCTGACCGCCGGTGTTGGAGTACACCTCGGTATCGACAACCAGGACGTTCACGTCAGCACCGGAAGCCAGGACATGGTCCAGACCGCCGAAGCCGATATCGTAAGCCCAGCCGTCGCCGCCGTACATCCAGACGCTCTTCTTGGGCAGAGCATCCTTGTTGGCCTTCAGGAAGGCGATATCATCAGAGGTCTCAGCAGTGGCGTTCAGAGCAGCCACAACAGCCTCGGACAGAGCACGGGTCTTGTCGCCGTTATCGCCCTCAGCCAGCCAAGCCTCCAGAGCGCTCTTCAGAGCAGCGTCGGAGGTAGAAGCCACCACAGCCTCAGCGTGAGCAGCCATCTGACGACGCATCTGGTCGATGGACAGCTTCATGCCCAGGGCATACTCGGCGTTATCCTCGAACAGAGAGTTGGAGTTGGCAGGACCATGGCCCTTCTCATTGGCCACATAGGGGAAGGAAGGAGTGGAGGAACCCACAACGTAAGCGCAACCGGTAGCGGAGGTAACGAACATCCGGTCACCGAACAGCTGAGACATAAGCTTCATGTAAGGAGCCTCGCCGCAGCCGGCGCAGGCGCCGCTGAACTCGTACAGAGGACGCTCGAACTGAGAACCGCGGACGGTGAACTTGTCCATGGGGTTGGTCTTGGTGGACAGGGTCAGGGCATGCTCCCAGTTCTCCTGCTCGGGCATCTGGGTATCCAGCAACTCCATGACCAGAGCCTTCTCCTTGGCGGGGCAGACATTGGCGCAGGCGCCGCAGCCCTGGCAGTCCAGAGGATCGACCTGCATACGGAAGGTCAGGCCCTCGAAGCCCTTGCCCTTGGCCTCCTTGGTGACGAAGGCGGCAGGCTTTGCAGCCTCTTCCTCCGCGTTCAGCAGGAAGGGACGAATCGCAGCATGGGGGCAGACCAGAGCGCACTTGTTGCAGCCAATGCAGTTCTCGGGGATCCACTGAGGCACCTTCACAGCGATGCCGCGCTTCTCATACTTAGAAGTCTCAGAGGGGGTAACACCATCAGCGTAGGGCATGAACTCGCTCACGGGGATGGCATCGCCGGCCTGCTTGTTGACAGGAATCTGAATCGCACGGATGTAGTGAGGCAGGCTTGCGTCGGGAGCCTTGGTATCGTCAGCCAGAGTCTTCCAGGACTCGGGAACGTTGATCTTCACAGCAGCGTCAACACCTCTGTCAACGGCGGCACTGTTCATGTCAACGATCTTCTGGCCCTTCTTGGAGTAGGACTTGACGATAGCGGCCTTCATGTACTTCACGGCGTCCTCGATGGGGATGATGCCGGAGAGCTTGAAGAAGGCAGCCTGCAGCACGGTGTTGGTGCGGTTGCCCAGGCCCAGCTCCATAGCGATAGCGGTAGCGTCGATGGTGTAGAAGTTGATCTCACGCTCGGCGATCTGACGCTTCACACGGTTGGGCAGGTGCTCCTCCAGCTCAGCGCCGGTCCAGCTGGTGTTCAGCAGGAAGGTGCCGTGAGGCTTGATCTCGGAAACGATATCGAAGTCCTTGATGTAAGAGGTCTTGTGGCAGGCCACAAAGTCAGCCATGGTGACATAGTAGGTGCTGTGGATGGGCTCATGGCCAAAGCGCAGGTGGGACTTGGTAACGCCGCCGGACTTCTTGGAGTCATACTCGAAGTAAGCCTGAGCGTACTGGTCGGTGTGGTCACCGATGATCTTGATGGAGTTCTTGTTGGCGCCAACGGTACCATCGGAGCCCAAACCCCAGAACTTGCAGGAGATGATGGACTTGCCGGCGGTGACGATATTCTCGCCAACGGGCAGGGACAGATGCGTAACGTCATCGTTGATGCCGACGGTGAAGTGGTTCTTCTTCTCACCCTTCATGTTGTCGAACACGGCCTTCATCTGGGCAGGAGTGGTATCCTTGGAACCCAGGCCATAGCGGCCGCACAGAGCCTCGATGTTGGTACGCTTGCCTTCCCACAGGGCGTCGCACACATCCAGATACAGAGGCTCGCCGGGAGCGCCGGGCTCCTTGGTGCGGTCCAGAACGGTCAGGCACTTGCAGGTAGCGGGAATCTTCTCCAGCAGACGCTCCATGGAGAAGGGACGGAACAGATGGACCTGAATGAAGCCGACCTTCTCGCCGCGCTCCACCAGATAATCAACAACCTCCAGCAGGGTCTCGCAGACGGAGCCCATAGCCACCACAACGCGCTCAGCATCGGGAGCACCGTAGTAGTTGAACAACTGATAGTTGCGGCCAGTGACCTCGTTGATCTTGCCCATGTACTCCTCGACAATGGCGGGCAGCGCATCATAGGCGCTGTTGCAGGCCTCGCGGGACTGGAAGAAGGTATCGGGATTCTGCAGGGTGTTGCGCAGAGTGGGATGCTCGGTGCTCAGGGCATGATCCTTGAAGCGCTGAACAGCGTCCCAATCCAGCATCTTGCCCAGATCCTCATAGTCCAGAACCTCGATCTTCTGGATCTCGTGAGAGGTCCGGAAGCCATCGAAGAAATGCTGGAAGGGGATAGAGCCCTTGATGGCAGACAGATGGGCAACGGCGCCCAAGTCCATGCTCTCCTGCACGCTGGCGGAAGCCAGCTGTGCCCAGCCGGTCTGGCGACAGGCCATAACGTCGGAATGATCACCGAAGATGGACAGAGAGTGGGTTGCCACGGTACGGGCAGAGACATGCATAACACCGGGCAGCTGAGAACCGGCGATACGGTACATGGGCGGGATCATCAGCAGCAGGCCCTGAGAAGCGGTGTAGGTGCTGGTCAGGGAGCCGGTCTCCAGAGAGCCGTGCATTGCGCCGGCCGCGCCGGACTCCGCCTGCATCTCGACCAGCTTTACGGGCTGGCCAAACAGGTTCTTCTTGCCGTTGGCAGCCCACGCATCCACGTGGTCAGCCATGGGGCTGGAAGGAGTGATGGGGTAAATGGTAGCTACCTCAGTAAACGCATAAGATACGTATGCGGCAGCTTCATTACCGTCCATCGTTTTAAACATTTTGTTTTTTGCCATGAACGTAATTCCTCCTATTTTTCTTCCCTGTATTGAACACGGCGGCTCTCCACCCTTTGATGTGGAGCCCATATTGGGCGGATCAGCCTACTGAGCAAGCTGTATCTTAGAAACTGCTCCTCCGTTCCTACTGAGGGGCAGGCCATATTAATACAGCTACGTTCTTGATATGATTATAACTCTACACATTGCAAGTTTGCAAGTCCAAAAATGTTTCAAATGACGTAAGCGCTTTGCCGACAGCAAAGCATTTACGTTATTTTTACTTAGTGCATGCCGCATCCCCTGTCCCGGTCTTCCATCCTGTTCCGGCAAATATACGGCCCTCCTACCGCTGTAAATACTGTAAATACAGTATAATAGGCTGTCGAAGCAAAAAAGTTCCACATAAAGTTCGTCGAATGGCCTATAACTTTTTTCAATAGTTTGCTATGAAATAATGGTATATGCTGTTTTTGCGGTAAAACGCCATCATCTCCCATGTATCTGCCCGCTGCGACACCAACCCTGTGTCAACGGGTGTGCTTTCTTTTGCATACAGGCGAAATACTCAAACAGCTGTGGCATTTCGGAGCGGCCCGTATAACCTTTCGGTCGCTATAAAGTTGAACCTTGCATTATCGCATTTTCTCCATTGTCTGCCGCACAACTAAATCGTTACCGCCGTCACACTCCATTTAAGATTTCCGCACCGCGCAGGTCATGTGCCGCTTTTCAAAGCAGTCCTGATAGCGCAGGCTGTCACCCATAGAGTTTGACCCCTTCCCTGTTCAGCTTGCGGGCAAAGCTCTGGCTATCTGCCGCGCTGCATTCCACTCCTCCGGCGTATACACGTTGAGAAAGTCACCGCGCGTTGGTGCTTGACAAAAGCTTCCAAAGCCCATATACTATGGGCATGGTGATCATATGACTGACGGAAGTGGATGTTACCACATGGAGTATGATCGTGAAACCAGCCGACCGTCTGGGCAGAAAAAGCTCAGATCGGTGCGGCTTTTTCTTTTTATACGGATCATTTGATCTGTTGAAAAGGAGGTTTTTCTATTTGATCGAGGGATACATCCATTCCATTGAATCAATGGGTCTTGTGGACGGCCCCGGTATTCGCACGGTGGTATTCTTTCAGGGCTGCCGCCTGCGCTGCCGCTACTGCCACAACCCCGACACCTGGGCCATGCGCAGCGGAAAAGAGCAGATCTTCACGCCTGAACAGCTGGTGAACAAGCTTCTCCGCTTCAAGCCGTATTTCGGCGATAACGGCGGCGTCACCTTTTCCGGCGGCGAGCCGCTCCTGCAAAAGGACTTTTTATGTGAGGTCCTGCGCCTGTGCAAACACGCGGGTATCCACACCTGCATCGACACCGCAGGCTGCGGCTGCGGCGGCTACGAGGAAATTCTGTCCTATACCGACCTCGTTTTGCTGGACATCAAGCACTTCACGCCGGACGGTTACTGCGGCATCACGGGACAGTCTCCGCAGGAGTTTTTACAATTCCTCTCCGCCGTGCAAAACGCCGGCACACCCCTTTGGATCCGCCATGTGGTGGTCCCCGGACTCACGGATTCCGACGCCCATCTGGAAGGGCTGCGCGCGTATCTGCATACGATCCGCAACATTCAGCGGGTGGAGCTGCTGCCCTACCACACGCTGGGTGCGAACAAGTATCATGCACTGGGTATCCCGTATTCCTTAGAGGACGTACCCGCCCTTCCGCCGGAAGCCTTGGCTGACTGGCAGCAGCGATTTGACCGTGAATTCCATATTTAAATAAAATAGACAGGAGCGTATAAAACTATGCCTATTGATGTAAACTGCAGCGCCTGGAAGGGCTTTCGTACCGGCGAGTGGCGTCATCTCGTCAACGTGCGTAATTTCATTCAGAAGAACTACACCCCCTACGCCGGTGACGAGAGCTTTCTGGCCCCAACGTCCGAACGCACCCGGAAGGTCTGGGACAAGTCCCATGAATTGATTTTGGAGGAGCTGCACAAGGGAATTCTGGACGTGGAGACCGATGCCATCTCCGGTATCAATAACTTCGCCCCCGGCTATATTGACCGGGACAATGAGGTGATCGTCGGCCTGCAGACCGACGCTCCCCTGAAGCGCATCGTAAACCTGTACGGCGGTATGCGCATGGCCGAATCCGCTCTGGAGCAGTACGGCTACAAGCTGAACCCCGAAATTGAAAAGCATTTCAGAACCTACCGCAAGACCCACAATGACGGCGTGTTCGATGCCTATCCCCACCGCACCCGGGTGGCCCGTACCGTGGGCCTGCTCACCGGCCTGCCCGACGCTTACGGCCGTGGCCGCATCGTGGGTGACTACCGCCGCGTCCCCCTGTACGGCACTGATTTTCTGATTGAAGAGAAGAAAAAGGATCTGGACGCTCTGGACGGCGCTATGACCGACGAGCGTATCCGCCTGCGGGAAGAAGTGCAGATGCAGATCCGCGCTCTGCAGGAGATGGCCCTGATGGCCAAGGGCTACGGCTGTGACATCACCAGGCCCGCTGAGACCGCCCATGACGCTGTGCAGAGCCTGTACATGGCCTATCTCGCCGGTGTAAAGGAAAACAACGGCGCTGCCACCAGCCTGGGCCGCACCGCTACCTTCCTGGATATTTACATCCAGCGGGATCTGGACAACGGCACGCTGGACGAGTCCGGCGCTCAGGAACTGGTCGACCAGTTCATCATCAAGCTGCGGCTGGTGCGCCACCTGCGCACCCCGGAATACAATGAGCTGTTCGGCGGTGATCCCACCTGGATCACCGAGTCTCTGGGCGGCATGGGTATCGACGGCCGCACTCTGGTGACCCGCAGCACTTTCCGCTATCTCCACACCCTCACCAATCTGGGCACCGCTCCCGAGCCCAACCTGACCGTTCTGTGGAGCCAGAACCTCCCCGACGCCTTCAAGCGCTACTGCGCCAAAATGAGCATTGACACCGACTCCATCCAGTACGAAAATGACGACATTATGCGCCCCATGTACGGTGATGACTACTGCATCGCCTGCTGTGTGTCCGCTATGGCGGTAGGCAAGCAGATGCAGTTCTTCGGTGCCCGGGCCAACCTTGCCAAGAGCCTTCTGTACGCCATCAACGGCGGTGCGGACGAGAAGAAGGGCCTGCTGGTCATCCCCGAGATCCAGAAGGACGATGACGAAGTACTGGACTATCCCAAGGTGCTGGCGAACTACAAGAAGGTGCTCTCCTACGTTGCCGAGCTGTATGTGGACACCATCAATATCATCCACTTTATGCATGACAAATACGCCTACGAATCCAGCCAGATGGCCCTCCACGATACGCTGGTGGAGCGGCTGGCCGCTTTCGGCGTGGCGGGTCTTTCCATCGCCGCCGACTCTCTCTCCGCCATCAAGTTTGCCAAGGTGAAGCCCGTCCGCAATGAAAACGGCATTGCGGTGGATTTCGTCACCGAGGGTGACTTCCCCAAGTACGGCAATGACGATGACCGGGTGGACGATATCGCCGTGGAGATCGTTTCCTACTTCTCTGCCGAGCTGAAAAAGCACGCGCTGTACCGGGGTGCCATTCACACGCTGTCCGCCCTGACCATCACCAGCAACGTGATGTACGGCAAAAAGACCGGCTCCACCCCTGACGGCCGCAAGGCGGGCGAGCCCTTCGCCCCCGGCGCCAACCCCATGCACGGCCGGGATGAGAGCGGCGCGCTGACCAGCCTGAACTCCGTGGCCAAGATCCCCTACCGGGCCGTGTGCCAGGACGGTGTTTCCAACACCTTCTCCATTGTGCCCAATGCACTGGGCAAGACCGCCGAGGAACGCCGCAGCAATCTGGTACAGATCCTGGACGGCTATTTCGTCCAGGGCGCGCACCATCTGAACGTGAACGTGATGAACCGCGAGGTCCTGCTGGACGCTATGGAGCACCCGGAAAAGTATCCTACGCTGACCATCCGCGTGTCCGGCTACGCCGTGAACTTCAACCGCCTGAGCCGCGAGCAGCAGCTGGAGGTGGTCAAGCGCACCTTCCACGAATCCATGTAAGCGCCTGCGTATTCCCGAATGTTTACAGCCCGCTGTTTGAAAACAGCGGGCTGTGTTTTATCTTTTTGTTTTATTTGAGTACTGCGCAGCTTTTCCGACCGGTTTCTGAAGCAAAATAGCCAAAACTCCCGGCGGCTGTTTCAACAGCCGCCGGGGTCTCTTTTACGATTGCAGTCTCCTTATTCCACGCCCCGGAATCGGGTCAGGAACTCCTTTGTCTCCCGCTGTTGGGGGTCGCCAAAGACCTGTGCCGGCGTACCCTGTTCGCAGATCACGCCCTGATGCATGAACACCACCTGCGAGCTGACATCCCGGGCGAAGGCCATCTCGTGAGTCACCACCAGCATGGTCATACCCTCCTGGGCCAGCGCCTGCATGACGTTCAGCACCTCGCCCACCATTTCCGGGTCCAGAGCGGAGGTAGGCTCATCGAACAGCAGCACCTCCGGGTCCATGGCCAGTGCCCGGGCGATGGCCACCCGCTGTTTCTGACCGCCGGAGATCTGCCGGGGCTTGGCGTTGATATAGGGGGCCATACCCACCTTTTCCAGATATTTCAGTGCCTGCTGCCGGGCCTCCTCCTTGCTGCGCTTGAGGACCTTCATCTGTCCCACCATGCAGTTTTTGAGGACCGACATATTGTTGAACAGGTTGAAGGACTGGAACACCATGCCCACATGGGAGCGGTACTCCGGGGCATTGACGCCCCGGCCCGCCACGTCGGTACCGTGGTAGAGGATCTGGCCGCTGCTGGGGGTCTCCAGCAGGTTGACACACCGCAGCAGCGTGGACTTGCCAGAGCCGGAAGCGCCGATGATGGAAATAACGTCGCCCTTCTTGACGGTGAAGTCAATATCCCGCAAAACCTCATGGGTGCCAAAGGACTTGCCGAGGTGACGGATCTCTAAGATATTCTCGCTCATATCAGCGTCCTCCTCTCGTGCTGCCGTTGCGGTTTTTCAGGCCGATGCGGATGCGGTTTCTCTTTTCCTCGCCGGTGTATTCCCGGTTGACCTCGTCAAAGGGTGTTCCCCGGTCGGGATGGCTGTAAGTGCCCGCCGCCATCACCAGCTGATCTCCCTGAGCCAGCTCGTAGCTGTCGGAGCCGTCCATGAGCTTTTCCACCAGCCGCAGGATCAGGGATGCGATCAGTGTCAGGGTCAGGTAGCCGATCATTTCAATGGTAGCGGAGGGGAAGTACATATTGTTGACGCCCACGATATAGCGGTGCTGGGCGAAGAACTCCGTAAAGCCGATGATGAACATAACGGAGGTATCCTTCACGTTGATGATGTAGTTGTTGCCGATCTGGGGCATGATGTTCCGCAGGGCCTGGGGCATGATGACGTTCACCATGGTCTGGAAATGGGTCATGCCGATGGCCTTGGCCCCCTCGGTCTGGCCGGGATCAATGGAAATGATGCCGCCCCGGACGGATTCTGCCATGTACGCGCCGGTATTGATGGCCACGATCAAAAGCGCGGCGGCGAAAATATTGTCGAACCGGAGGGCGTTATTGGAGAAGTAGGGCAGGCCGTAGTAAATGAACACGGATTGCAGCACCATGGGGGTCCCCCGGAACACCTCTACATAAATGCGGATGATGATCCGCAGCAGCTTCAGCAGGAACCGCTTGGGCAGAGGGTCCTTCTTCGTATAAGGAATGGTATTCAGCACACCGCACAGCAGTCCGATGAAGCAGCCGATTAGTGTGGCGAGGAAGGCCAGCTTCAGTGTATTCCAGATACCGGCCCAGTACATCACCTTGTACTTGCTCCACAGCAGGACCATATCCTGTCCCAGCTTCACAAACTTATCCATGGTCAGTCTCCAATCATCTATAATAATCAGCGAGGCCCCGCGCTGGGGCGTTTCTTGGGATCACCGGGGGGCCGGAGCCCCCCGGCGGATCACTCAGATCTCAGGCTGAATGGAAATAGCCTGATCCATCAGGGCGTTGAACTGCTCCTCATTCAGAGCGGAGAGGACGGTGTCGATGGCGTCGGCCAGCTGGGTGTTGCCCTTCTGGACAGAGATGCCGATGTTCACGTTCTCGGCCCGCTCTTCTTCAGTAGCAAACTGGAAGTCGCCGTCGGTGCCGGAGAAGTTCAGGATCACCAGATTGTCGTCCTTGGCGACGGCGGCCAGAGCGGTGGGCATATCGGTACAGACATAGTCCACAGCGCCGGTCTGGAGCTGCATGATCATTGCGGGGGCACTGTCGGCAGGAGCCAGCAGATTGGTGTTCTCGATCTGGGGCAAGCAGGAATCATACCAGATGGTGCCGGACTGGGAGGTGCAGGTGCCGCCGGCCAGATCAGCGATAGAGGCTGCGTTGGCATACTGGCTGTCCTTGGTGGTCAGGACCACGATGGTAGCGTAGTAGTAGGGGCCTGCCATATCCACTTCATTCATGCGGTCGGCGGTCATGGACTGACCGGCGATGTTGGCGTCCATGGTGCCGGACTGCACGGCGGGGCACAGGGAATCCCACGCGGAGGACACGATCTCAAGCTCCCAGCCGTAGGTCTCGCAGATGCGCTGGGCGATCATCACATCGTAGCCGTTGGCGTAAGCGCCGGGAACGTTGGAAATGGGCACCGCGCCGTTGGAATCGTCCATCTGCGTCCAGTTGTAGGGCGCGTAGGCGCACTCCATGCCAACGGTGAGCACACCGTCCTCCAGACCCGGAATGGTGCTGGTGTCCGTGCCGGTCAGATCCTCCACAGGGGGGATCTCCACGGCGGGAGCGGCGGGGGTGGTCTCCGCAGGGGTGCTGTCATTGCTGGAGTAACTGCTGCTGTCGCCGCCGCAGGCGGTGAGGGCCAGAGCCATGGTCAGGGCCAGAATTGCGCTCATCCATCTTCTTCTCATACTGTCTCCTTCTTGTCCGGCGTTTTTCTTCCCCGCCGGCGAGGAATGATGAAAAAAATGAACCGCTTTGCCAAGCGGTTCATGGAATATACGGAAAATCTGTCCCTTGAAAATAGGACGTCTCCGAACAGCCAATGATAGCGCTTCACAAAAAATTCTTGTGACAGTCCGGCAGATCTTCTCTGCCGACCCAGCATCCGGACAACAGGCATTGTCCTGACACTTCGGCGGTGGCCCCTTTCCCACGCCACGGCTGCTCTGGCCTTGTGGAGAGTACTGATGGATACCGCGCCTCTATCAAGCGATTCAATTTTGACTGCATATTAGCACCGCTTTTCGCCATTGTCAACCATTTTTCCAAATTTTTAGTATCTTTAGCAGGTGTTGGCAAAAAACGGATGCTTTACAGGCTGATTTATGGTATGCTTTCACAATAAGTCTTGTCATTAACGTTGCTTATGTTGGGAGTTCAGACCGCTCTTGTCTTTTCTGCTCAAGTCCCGTATAATGAACAGCGTAACAATATTCCTGTGCCGAATTGCGGCGAAAGGAGCCAACCATGAATGTCATCGTTATCGGCGGCGGGGCCTCCGGCCTCATGGCCGCCATCACCGCCGCCAAGGGCGGCCATAGCGTCACGCTGCTGGAGCGGCAAGCCCGTGTGGGCCGCAAGCTGCTCTCCACCGGCAATGGCCGCTGCAACCTCACCAACCTGAACATGGGCCTTCCCTACTATCACGGACAGGACGCCGCTTTCATCCGCCCCGCCTTTGAAGCGCTGAGTCTGGATGCCACGCTGGATTTCTTTCACGGTCTGGGCCTGCTGACAACGGCGGAGGACAATGGCCGGGTCTATCCCTACTCCGATCAGGCAGGCAGCGTGGTGGACGTGCTGCGCTTCGCCGCCGACGCCGCCGGGGTCATGACCCGCGCCGGGTTCGAGGTGACGGGCCTGAAGAAAACAAAACGGGGGTTCACCGTCCTCTCCGCCGAGGAAACCCTCCCGGCGGACCGGGTCATCGTCTGCTGCGGCGGCATGGCCGGCGGTAAGCTGGGCGGGACCCGCAGCGGCTATGAGTTGCTGCAATCCCTGGGCCACAGCGTCACCAAGCTGTATCCCGCACTGGTGCAGATCAAGACGGACAACACCTTTGTCAAGGCTTTGAAGGGCGTCCGGGCCAACGCCGACCTCCGGCTCTGCCGGAACCGGGACGCCGTGGCCGCCAGCCGGGGTGAAGTTCAGTTTACCGACTTCGGTGTCAGCGGCCCCGCCGTGTTTGAGCTGTCCCGGGCCGCCGCCACGGAAAAAGGGCCTCTGACGCTCCACATTGACCTGCTTCCCCAGCTTTCCACACCGGAAATCGAGGAGCTGCTCCGCAGGCGGCTTAGCTCCATGCCGGAGCTGACTACGGAAAATTTGTTGGCTGGGGTGCTCCACAACCGTCTGGGCCGCACGCTCCTGCGGTATGCGGGCTACGGGCTGACGGACCCGGTGGCATCCCTGTCTCCCGCCGATCTGCGGAATATCGCGGGAGCCGCCAAGGACTTCGCTCTGCCGGTGGTCAGCGTACTGGGCTTTGACGGGGCGCAGGTCACGGCAGGCGGTATCCGTACCGCCGAATTCGACTCCAAAACCCTCCAAAGCCGCCTGGTGCCGGGGCTGTACGCCGCCGGTGAGGTGCTGGACATTGACGGCGACTGCGGCGGCTACAATCTGCAATGGGCCTGGTCCAGCGGCTATTTGGCCGGCCTGCTGAAAAGCGGAACATAGTAATAGTAAAAAATCAAGGGAACGGAATAACCGTTCCCTTGTTTTTTATTTGGGGCCAATCTGAACCAATCAGAACCAGTTCAATGAGAAGAAATCGTTCACCTGTCCCGCCAGCACCAGCAGCATACCGATGGGCGTGATATACTTGATGCAGATCCGGTAGAAGGTATCGATCCTGCCGGTATAGCCGATATGAAGCTCGTCCAGAACCGTCTGGGGACGGATCTCCCAGCCTACCATGATGCTCATCATCAAAGCGCCGATGGGCATGGCCAGGCCCTCAGACAGCATATCCACAAAGTCCAGCATGGAATCATTCCAGCCGGCAGTCGCGGGCCAGGGGAACACACCGGTGGTGCCCAGACCGTCGATCCCTACCAGCACTGACACCGCGAAGATGGCGAGGCAGACCAGAAACGCCACCTTGGGGCGGTTTCCCTTTCTGCCTTTCTGCTCCGCCCGGTCCAGGAAATAGGTGATGTCCACCTCGATCAGGGCGATGGCGGAGGAAATGGCGGCGATCAGCACCAGCAGATAGAAGATCACGCCGAACAGCGCGCCGACGGTGCCCATGGCCCGGAACACATCCTGTAAGGTGACAAACAGCAGGTTCGGGCCGCCCAGCTTGATCTGGTCCAGCGGCGTTCCGCTGGCAATGCCGTTGGCCACGGCAGCGGGGATCACCGCGATACCGGCCATAGTAGCCACCAGCGTATCCGCAAACACGATGATCGCGGAGTTTTTCACCAGATCCTCTTTCTGGTTCAGGTAGGAGCCGTAGGTGATCATGGCGCCCATCGCCAGAGACAGGGAGAAGAACATCTGCCCGCCGGCGCTGGCAAACACAGACAGCAGGCTGGGCGTCTCCGCCACAAACCCGGCTTCCACAGCGTATCCCGGCACGAACATGAACTTCAGGCCCTCCATAGCGCCGGGCAGGGTCAGGGAGCGGATGATGATGACCACCAGCATGACAAACAGCGTGGGCATACCCACGTTATTGAACTTCTCAATGCCGCCGGAAATGCCGCTCCGGTTGATAAGATAGCACAGAGCCAGAAACAGGGCGGCAAACAGCACCGCTCCGGCAGGATTGGACAGCATGGCGGCAAACAGCTCCCCGCCGGTGGCCAGCGATTCGCTGCCGAAGGCAAGGTTGCTGAGGTTCAGGGCCATATATTCGATACAGTAACCGCCCAGCACCGCGTAAAAGCCCATCACCGCAAAGGGAGAGAACAGCGCCAGCCAGCCGATCCACCGGAATTTCTTCGTCAGGGCGTGATAGGTGCCCATAGCGCCCTGCCCGGTCTTGCGGCCCATGGCAAGCTCCGAAGCCATGACGATAAAGCCCACGAAAATTGCCAGCAGTGCATAGACCGCCAGATACGCGAAGCCGCCGGACTTACCCATTTTGTAGGGGAAGCCCCAGATATTACCCAAGCCAACCGCAGAGCCGATGGCCGCCATCAGGAAGCCCAGATTGCTGGCCCAACTGGCACGTTTTGTCTCCATAAACGATTCCTCTCTTCTTCAGTATGCAAAACATATTACTTATACCCTCTTTTTTTCCGTCCGTCAAGACGCTGATTGCACGAAAGCGCAGATCGCCGACAAAAAAATCTCCCATTTTTCAGAAATCAGGTTTCTATTGCCTGCCCCGCCGAAAACGTATATAATAACAGGCAAGAAATCAAACACAGACAAGGAGCGCTTTATGAAGCAGGAATATATTCGCGTGGGCCGGATCGTCAACGCCCACGGCATCCGGGGAGAAGTGCGGGTGCAGCCCCGCCGAGTCTCCCCCGCCCTTCTCACCCGCTGCAAAACCTTTTATATCGACGGCCAGCCCGTCACCCCCACGGCGAACCATGTCCACAAGGAGCTGGTGCTGCTGAAGCTCCCCGGCGTGGACGATATGAACGCCGCCCTGACCTATAAAAATAAAGACCTGTTCCTCCGCCGGGCCGACATCGTTCTCCCGGAGGGGGAGTATTTCGACGATGAACTGCTAGGGCTGGAGGTCTATGACTGCGATACCGGCGCCCTGTTAGGAACTCTGACGGCGGTGGACGAGTACCCCGCCAGTAAGGTCTACACCGTCAAGGGTGAGCGGGAGATCCTGATCCCCGCCGTGAAGGACGCCTTTATCCGCTCCGTTGATTTGGACGGGGGACGGATGGAGGTCAAGGTCTGGGAGGGGCTGTAAATGGACATGCAGATCGACATTTTGACCCTGTTCCCGGAATCCGTGGACGCCATGCTGAACGTCAGCATCTTAGGCCGGGCGCAGGAGCGGGGCTATATCGCCATCCGCACCCACCAGATCCGTGCCTACACCACCAACAAGCAGATGCAGGTGGACGATTACCCCTACGGCGGAGGCCGTGGGGCCGTGATGCAGGCAGACCCCCTGTTCCGCTGCTGGGAGCACGTTGTCAACACCTATGGCCCCGGCCGGACCATCTTCATGTCCCCCTGCGGCCGTACCTTCACCCAGTCCGTCGCCAGAGAACTGAAAGCCCAATATGACCATCTGATTCTGGTCTGCGGCCACTATGAGGGCATCGACCAGCGGTTCATCGATGCGTGCGTGGACGAGGAACTGTCCATGGGCGATTTCGTCCTCACCGGCGGAGAGATCCCCGCCATGGCGGTGGCGGACGCCGTGTGCCGCATGGTGCCCGGTGTGCTGCCGGACGCCGAGTGCTTTGAGGAGGAATCCCACTGGGACGGACTGCTGGAATATCCCCAGTATTCCCGGCCCGCCGTGTGGCATGACCGGGCCGTACCGGAGATCCTTCTCTCCGGAGACCACGCCAAGGTGGCGGCGTGGCGGAAAAAGGAGAGCTACAAGCGCACCATGACCCGCCGCCCGGATCTGTTCGCGCATTTTGACGAAACAAAGCTCACCACCAAGGCGGAGCGGAAAATTCTGGCGCAGGCCAAGGAGGAATTTGCCGCAGAACAAGCTGAGACTTCCACGGAACCGGAGGAATAAACCCTCCCCATCAGAAAGGAGGCCCCCATGAAAAAGCGCGTCATTCTGATTCTCTGCGTGCTTGCGGTTCTGCTGACAGCCGTCATCTGTCTGCCCTTTGCCCGGAAGATCGATACCACCGTCATCGCCACGGAATACCGGTTCGATGATCCGGCCTATGCCGTGGAGCACACGGTCGTGATCCACGGTCATGACACCCGGAATCTGCTGGGCTACGGTGTTTTTGAGGGCACCTTTGCCGTCAGCGGCTTTGAAAGCGGTCAGGAGGGGTGGACGTTCCGTGTCTCCTTTTCCGACAAGAAGTCCCTCGGCACCGCATTCAGCCGGCGCCCCAGCGGGGAAACCTGCACCCGGGACCTCTTTCACCTGCGGGCTGACCGGGACTGGTCAGACTTTGCGGGGCTGATCATGGAGGTCTCCGACAAGGCGGACCATTCCTCAAGCGGAACCTTCGACCCTGACACGGGACGGTTTCTGGTCAGCGGTCCCGCCGACCGGGAGGCCGCCGTCGCTAAAGCGGCGGCGCTGTTCCGAAAGGACCCCTACTGGTACGGCGTGTTTCAAGGGCAACCCGACTGATATAACCGAGGCCGGACGCTTGTGCGTCCGGCCTCGGGTCAGCGTGTCGAAAAAGTCTTTTCTCCCCGCTGAGCCAGTTTTCAGAACTTTATAAAAGTTCTGAAAACTAAGGATTTCAATGGCGCAGGACACCCTTCTTGGGTTTCCCGCGCACACCCTTCCTTTCCGTTGCGGAGAATCTACCTCTTTATCGACAGCCTCAACCGAGGCCGGACGCTTGTGCGTCCGGCCTCGGTTTCTGTATATTCAGTTGCTTCTGGAGCATTTCTCCGCGTCGATGGCCAGCACCAGCATCAGCGCCCGGAGGGCGTCGGCGGGGTTTACCACGTCGATCACATAGGTATCCGTCCAGTGGAACAGCTCCTTGGTCACGGTGGCCACCAGCGCCCCGCAAGGCTCCGTTACCTGATAGTCCCATTCCATGAAGCTGCCCTGAACCTGCCAGCCGTTGCAGTCAATGTCGAATTTCGGGGTAAAAAAAGTAAATGCCTTTTGGATACTGCCGATATATTCATCATTTTCGTACAGCTCGAATTTGGGCAGCAGCGTCAGCACCCGCTCCTTCACGGTGCCGATGTGGTTCCCGGCGGCGTCAAGAATGTGAAGGCAATGGCCCCACGAGAGTTTGCCCTCCACGGTGTAGACCGTCTCCCCCGCCTCGTTATAAATATCATAGCTGTCGAACCACGAGAAAAACCGCTGCTTGAAAAGTAGCTTCATAGGCCCTCCCTGTCAAAAGACGATGCCGCCGTCACGGTCGCGGTGAAAATCTCTGGAAAAATAGGCGGTCATGGCTTTTACCAGATAGTCCGTATCCGCCGCCCCCGCCGTCTCGCAGACGCTGTGCATGGCCAGTTGGGGCAGGCCGATGTCCACGGTGGGGACGGAGAGATGGGCTGTGGAGATATTGCCCAGGGTGGAGCCGCCGGGGAGATCCGCCCGGTTGCTGTATCGCTGGACCGGCACCCCCGCCTCCTGACAGATAGCCTGAAACACCGCCCCGGATACGGCGTCCGTGGTGTAGCGCTGGTTGGCGTTGTACTTGATGACGATGCCGCCGCCCAGTACCGGGAACTCCCCCTTGTCGGCGTACTCCGGGTGGGCGGGGTGGATGGCGTGGGCGTTGTCCGCCGACACCATGAAGCTGTTGGCGACGGCCGCCTTCCACGCTTCGCTGTCAAGGCCGCAGCCGTGGGCGATCCGCTCCAGCACATCGGTCAGGAAGGTGGAATCCGCCCCCTGACGGGTGCTGCTGCCCACCTCTTCATTGTTGAACACCGCCAGCACCGGCAGGCTCCCACCGGGCTTTGCCGCCAGAAAGCCCTCCAGACAGCCGAACACGCATTGAAGGTCATCCAGCCGGGGGGAAACGATGAATTCCCCGTTCAGGCCGGTCTGCACAGCTTTCGTTCTGGGATAGAGGAACAGCTCCGTAGAGAGCAGGTGCTCCTCCCGCACTCCCGCCGCCTCAGCGATGAGCTTTCGGAAGGCCCCCGGCTCCTTTCCGCAGCCCAGCAGGGGCAACAGGTCCACCGCCGGGTTCAACTCCGCTCCCTTGTTCACGCTCCGGTCCATGTGGATCGCCACGCCGGGGATCACCAGCAGATCCCGGTCAATGTTCACCAGACGGCTCACAAGGCGGTCTCCCTGCCGGATCATCACCCGGCCCGCCACAGACAAGGGCCGATCCAGCCAGCCACGCCACACACCGCCGCCGTAAGGCTCCACGCTGAGCCGCAGGGTATTGCCGGCGGAAGCCGCTTCTGCGGTCTCCCGCACCTTGAAGGTGGGAGAATCGCTGTGGGACGCCGCCATCAAAAAGCCGTGAAACGGCCCCTCAGGCACCCGGAACGCCACCAGAGCGGAGTCACCCCGCTCCACAACATATAGTGTCCCCTTTTCCAGCTTCCACTGCTCAGATTCCCGCAGTTCCACTGCTCCCGCCGCCGTCAAGGCCGCTTTGGCGTTGGCCACCGCATGGTAGCAGGTGGGGCTTTCGTCTAAAAAGCGAAACAGCTTTTGCACCGTATCCACGTAGTTTTCCTCCTGTCCGATCCTGATTTTTTATTATTATACGCTCTTTTGTCCCCGAGGTAAAGATAGGTGCCAAAGTTTTCTCGTGCTTTTTATAACATATTACAAATCTGTTTTCAGCCCTTGAAACGCAAGATATTGTATGTTATGATTCTCTTGCTGCAAAAATATTGGGGTGCTCTGTGCGCCCTTTCAAAATGTAATGGAGGAAGATCAGCATGACAGTCATCAAGCGGAACGGCTCGGAGGTAACCTTTGATATCACCAAGATCATTGCGGCCATCACCAAGGCCAATGAAAGCGTGGACGAGTCCATCCGGATGACCCCCATGCAGATCCAGCGGATCGCGGAAAGCGTGGAGTTCTCCTGCCTGAAGATGAACCGCTCCCCCTCCGTAGAGGAAATACAAGATTTAGTGGAGTACCAGATCATGGCCCACGGTGCCTTTGAGGTGGCCAAGAACTATGTGACCTACCGCTACACCCGCTCTCTGGTCCGCCGCTCCAACACCACCGACGAGAAGATCCTCTCCCTGATCGAGTGCTGCAACGAGGAGGCCAAGCAGGAAAACGCCAACAAGAACCCGGTGGTGAATTCCACCCAGCGGGACTACATGGCCGGCGAGGTGAGCCGCGACATCACGGAGCGCATCCTGCTGCCTCAGGAGATCGTGGAAGCCCACCGGGAGGGCATCATCCACTTCCATGACGCTGATTATTACGCCCAGCACATGCACAACTGCGATCTGGTGAACCTGGAGGATATGCTGCAAAACGGCACCGTCATCACCGGTACCCTCATCGAGCGGCCCCACAGCTTCGCCACTGCCTGCAATATCGCCACCCAGATCGTGGCGCAGGTGGCCTCTAACCAGTACGGCGGCCAGTCTATCTCCCTGACCCATCTGGCCCCCTTTGTGGAGGTCAGCCGTCAGAAGATCCGTAAGATTGTGGAGGCGGAAATGGCCTCCATCGGCGCGGACCCCGGTGCGGAAAAGATCACGGAGCTGGTGGAGACCCGTTTGCGGGAGGAGATCCGCCGCGGCGTTCAGACCATTCAATATCAGGTGGTAACGCTGCTGACTACCAATGGACAGGCTCCCTTCATCACCGTGTTCATGTATCTGGGCGAGGCTGAAAACGAGCGAGAAAAGAAAGATCTGGCCATGATCATCGAGGAGATGCTGCTCCAGCGGTATCAGGGCGTGAAGAATGAGGACGGCGTTTGGGTCACCCCCGCCTTCCCCAAGCTGATCTACGTACTGGAGGAGGACAACATCACCGAGGATGCCCCCTACTGGTATCTCACAGAGCTGGCCGCCAAATGCACCGCCCGCCGCATGGTGCCGGACTACATCTCCGAGAAGAAGATGCGGGAGCTGAAGGGCGACGTCTATACCTGCATGGGCTGCCGCTCCTTCCTGACGCCGGACCGCTTCACCGACGCGGGTATCGGCAACATTGCCAACGCCAAGAATTACCAGCCCGGCAAGCACAAGTACTACGGCCGCTTCAATCAGGGCGTGGTCACCATCAACCTGCCGGACGTGGCACTGTCCTCCGGCGGCAATCTGGACAAGTTCTGGAAGATTTTTGAGGATCGTCTGGAGCTGTGCCACCGGGCCCTTCAGTGCCGCCATGAGCGGCTCAAGGGCACCACCTCCGACGCCGCCCCCATTTTGTGGCAGTACGGTGCGCTGGCCCGGCTGAAAAAGGGCGAAACCATCGACAAGCTGCTCTACAACGGCTATTCCACCATTTCTCTGGGCTACGCGGGCCTGTATGAATGCGTGAAGTACATGACCGGCAAGAGCCACACCGACCCCAGTGCCACCCCCTTCGCCCTATCCATCATGCAGAAGATGAACGACAAGTGCGCCGAGTGGAAGAAAGCCGAAAACATCGACTATTCTCTGTACGGCACGCCGCTGGAATCCACCACTTACAAGTTCGCTAAGTGCCTCCAGCGCCGGTTCGGCATCATTGAGGGCATCACTGACAAGGGCTACATCACCAACAGCTACCATGTCCACGTCATGGAGGAGATCAACGCCTTTGACAAGCTGAAATTCGAGGCCCAGTTCCAGCACCTCTCCCCCGGCGGCGCCATCAGCTATGTGGAGGTTCCGGACATGCAGAACAACATCCCCGCCGTGCTGGAGGTGATGAAGTTCATCTACAACAACATCATCTACGCCGAGCTGAACACCAAGAGCGACTACTGTCAGGTCTGCGGCTGGGATGGTGAGATCCAGATCGTAGAGGACAACGGCAAGCTCATCTGGAAGTGCCCCAAGTGCGGCAACACGGATCAGGACAAGATGAACGTGGCCCGCCGGACCTGCGGCTATATCGGCACCCAGTTCTGGAATCAGGGCCGGACACAGGAGATCCGGGACCGGGTCCTGCATCTGTAAAAAAAAATCACTCCGAAGCAACAGGCCTCCTCTGCCAAGATGAGGCCTGTTTTTCTTTGGTAAGACGGCAGCAGCCGCCCCGATGGGAATTTCCGTCAGGGCGGCTGGCTGTTTATTCATGGACCCGCAGCTCCAATACGTCCGGCCGGGCGTAGTGGCCCACGCCGTCAAACTCCATGCGGCTGGCGATGGCCTGCTGCATATCCAGATCGGCGTAGATGATGTCCTCCTTGTCCCACACCGGCTGCGTTACATAGTGGCCGTAGGGGTCCACCACGCAGCTTCCGCCCCGGCAGGGGATGTCGCTCAGTTGTTCGATCTCCTGCGGGCAATGGAGATCCTTGGGGTACATCTCCTTGGTGAACACCATGTCGGCGTTGATGAAGAAGCAGTGTCCCTCAATGGCAATGTGCTTGATAGTATCCTGCCATTCGGGGTTATCGTTGGTGTTGGGGGAAATGTAGAGGGTAATGCCCTTCTGGTACAGGGCCACCCGAGCCAGAGGCATATAGCTCTCCCAGCAGATCAGATTGCCCATAGGTCCCCAGGGGGTATCGGTGATGGGGAAATAGTCCTTGTTGGCGTCACCGTACACCAGACGCTCCGCTCCGGTGGGCTTCAGCTTCCGGTGGACGTTCAGCAGCTCCCCCTCCGGGGAAAATACGAGGTTGGAGTTATACAGCGTGGCGCTGTCCTCTCCCCGCTCGGACACGCCGATGCTGACATAGGCGTGGACCTCCTTCGCCGCCTGCCCCAGCAGCTCCGTCTCAGGGCCGGGAATGCAGAGGGAATTGTCATAATACCGCTTCCAGTCCAGACGGCCCACCTTGTCCCGGCTGCCTACGGTGTAGCCGAAGGTCATGCCGTAGGGATAGCAGGGGATGATGAGCTCCGGGAACACGATCAGCTCCGCGCCGTTTTTCCCGGCTTCCCGGATCAGTTCCACCATTTTTTCCGTACCGGCTTTTTTGTCAAACATCACCGGGGCGCACTGCACCACAGCCACCCGGCAGGTATCCTTCAGATCTTTCATAGTTATTCCTCCTGACTGGACCGGCGCTTCTGCGCCGCGTTACAGCTTCATGATAGCAAATCCATTCGCCAATGACAATACGGAAAGAGCGCTCACGCCTTCCAGATAAAAATGGGGACCGGGGGATCGTTCCGCCGGTTGGCCCAATCGCAGCGGAGGACGGAAAATTTCCGGTCATCCAGCGTTTCCAGCCATGTCATCACGGCATCCCGCTCCCCGTAGCCGTTGGCGCCGCCGTAATACAGGGCAATGGCGATGACGCCGCCGGGCTTCAGCAGCCGCAGAGCCGCCTCCAACGCCGCTACGGAGGTATCCGACCGGGTAAAGATAGACGGGTCCCCGCCGGGAAGCCGTCCGAAGTTGAACACCACACAGTCCACCGTTTCCGCCACCGCGTAGCGCTCCATATTGGCGTGGCTGTCCCGGATCACCTCCGCCGTCAGGCCCTCCGCCGCCAGCAGGGCCTTGGTCTGCGCCACCGCCGCCTCCTGAATGTCAAAGGCCAGCACCCGGCCCGCATCCCCCGTCAGGCGGCACAGCAGGGCCGTATCCCGGCCCTTTCCCGCCGTGGCGTCAATGCAGAAGTCTCCCGGCTTCACGGTCCGGCGCAGGAATTCGTGGACCATAGACAGTGTGTTCAGTTGCATAGATCAGTTCCTCCGTATAGAAAAGGGACCCTCATCGAGGGTCCCTCAGACTGTCAATAAAGTGGTAAATCCTCCGCGACGGTAAGGAAGGGTGTGCGCGGGAAACCCAAGAAGGGGAAGCAGGCGAAGCGCCGCCAGCGGCGGATGAAGCGAGCCTGTTTCGAGGATGGCCCCCGGTTTTCGGGGGCAAAGCACACGGAAACCGGCTGGGCCGACGGTGTATTCCTACTCCACACGGGGAGAAAAAGACTTTTTCGACACGCTAAGGGACCCTCATCGAGGGTCCCTTTGATGGATCGAATATAGCTTAGCCCTTGACGATGGAAGCGGTGTCCATAGCGATCATGAGCTCCTCATTGGTGGGGATCAGCAGGACCTTCACCTTGGAGTCAGCGGCGGAGATGACGGCTTCCTTGCCGCGGACGTTGTTGGCCTCGGCGTCCATCTTCACGCCCATGAACTCCAGACCGGAGGCAATATCCAGACGCTGAGAAGCGCTGTTCTCGCCCACGCCGGCGGTGAAGATGATGGCGTCCACGCCGCCCATAGCGGCAGCATAAGCGCCAATGAGCTTCTTCACGCCATAGTTGAACATATCCACGGCCAGACCGGCGCGCTCGTTGCCCTCCTTGTGGGCATTCTCCAGATCACGGAAGTCGGAGGACACACCGGACACACCCTGAACGCCGGACTTCTTGTTGAGGATATCCAGCATGGTGTCGATGTTCATGTCATACTTATTCATCAGGTACTGCAGGATACCGGCGTCCAGATCGCCGGCGCGGGTGCCCATGGGCAGACCGGCCAGAGGGGTGAAGCCCATGGAGGTATCCACGCTCTTGCCGCCGTCCACGGCGGTGACGGAGGAACCGTTGCCCAAGTGGCAGGAGATCAGCTTCAGCTCCTCAGGCTTCTTGCCCAGCATAGCGGCAGCGCGCTGAGAGACATACTTATGAGAGGTGCCGTGGAAGCCGTAGCGACGGACCTTGTCATTCTCATAGTACTCATAAGGCAGAGCATACATATAGGCCTTGGCGGGCATGGTCTGATGGAAAGCGGTATCGAACACGGCCACCTGAGGCACGTCCTTGCCCATAACGGCGGTGCAGGCGTTGATGCCGGTGATGTTGGCAGGGTTGTGGAGAGGAGCCAGGGGGATGCAGTCCTCCAGAGCCTTCATGACCTCATCGGTGATGAGAACAGACTTGTTGAAGGCCTCGCCGCCGTGCACCACGCGGTGACCCACAGCGTCGATCTCCTTCATGGAGCCGATCACGCCGTTGTCCTTGTCCACCAGAGCGTTCAGCACAGCCTGAATGGCCTCGGAATGGGTGGGCATGGCCACGTCCACAGCGTCCAGGACCTGCTTGCCCTCGATCTGGGGCTTATAGGTGAACTTGCCGTCGATGCCGATGCGCTCGCACAGGCCCTTGGCCAGCAGCACGCCGGTCTCGGGGTTCAGCAGCTGATACTTCAAAGAGGAACTGCCCGCGTTGATAACCAGAATATTCATCGTTGGATCTCCTTCTTCTTTTGGGAAAGCCTTGCCAGCTTTCCATATTTAAGCTACAATGTAAATATAATGTTTGCATTTGCGCAAACTCTCTTTTTCATTATAACAAATCCTCCGCAAGATACAACCTACATTTTTACCGAATTGACATTATTTTGTAACCGCTTTGAGGTGACAAATGTGAAAACCGCTGGTATCATAACAGAATATAATCCCCTGCATTATGGTCACCTCGCCCTGATACAGGCCGTCCGGCAGCAATTTGGCGGAGACACAGCCGTTATTTGCGCCATGAGCGGCGATTTTGTCCAGCGGGGTGACTTTGCGTTGGTACGCCGTCACGCCCGGGCGGAGGCCGCCGTCCGGAGCGGGGCGGATCTGGTATTGGAGCTGCCCCTCCTCTGGGCCGTCAGCTCTGCCGAGGGATTCGCCCAAGGCGGCGTCGAGGTTCTCACCGCCACGGGGCTGCTGGACGTGTTGGCCTTCGGCAGCGAGTGCGGAGACACCGCCGCCCTTGCGCGGGCCGCGGGGGCTTTGGAGGACGCTGCCTTTCAGACGGCCTTGAAAGCGGAGCTGACCAAGGGGGACAGCTTTGCCGCCGCCCGTCAGCGGGCCGTAGCCGCCCTGCTCTCCCCATCGGACGCCGCGCTGCTGTCCGACCCCAACAACACCCTTGGGATCGAATATTGCCGGGCGCTGCTGCGTGTGGGCGCGGCTCCTGCGCTGTTTACGATCCCCCGGACCGGTGCGGCCCATGACGCCACCCCGGAGAACGCCGGGGGCTATTCCGCCTCCGCCATTCGGCACCTGCTGGCAGAAGGCCGCCGAGCCGATGCCCTGTCCCGGATGGTTCCGGCCATGAGGACCGTTTACGAGGCGGAGGAGACTGCGGGCCGCGCGCCGGTATTCGCCGCCGCCTGTGAGCGGGCAATTCTGGCCCGGCTCCGGTCCATGACTCCGGCAGAATTCGATGCGTTGGACACCGGACACGAGGGCGTCGGCCAGCGGCTGTACAACGCCAGCCGGAACGCCGCCACCCTCGACGCCGTTTTAGACAACGCCAAAACCAAGCGCTACGCTTACGCCCGGCTGCGGCGGATGGTCCTCTGGGCCTATCTGGGCCTGACCCCCGCCAAGCTGCCCGCCTCCGTCCCTTACCTGCGGATTCTGGCCGCTAACGAGACCGGCCGGGCACTGCTGGGCCGGATGCGGAAAACTGCCCGCCTTCCGGTCATTACGAAGCCCGCCGCCATCCGGTCCCTCTCCCCTGACGCCCATCGTCTCTTTGAGACCGAGAGCCGGGCCGCCGACCTGTACGCTCTGGCGTATCCGGAGCTGACAGAAGCCTGCGGCTCCCTCTGGCGGCAGAATCCCGTCATGCCCTGACTCATTTCCTGAAAGGAGTTCCTCACATGAAAAAGTATCTGTCTCTGATCCTGGCCCTATGCCTGCCGGCGCTGCTGGGCGGCTGCGGCGCTGTTCCGCTCCCCATGCCGGAATCCCCGACGCCGCCTCCCGCTGCGGATACAGAGGAAATTACTTATGAAGTGTCCACCGACCCCTATGAACAAACGGTGACAGCGGAGGACGGCACCACTTTGATGGTCATTGATTTCCAAATCCCTCATTTGCAGGCCTACGCCAACGGTGCGCTGATCGAAGATCCTTCCACCCCTGCGCAGGAGCAGGCCATGGACCGGGTCCATACCTTTAACGAAAATTTCGACCAGTGGCGGGAATCAAATTCCTCAGAGGAAAACATTTCCTTTGTGAAGGATCTGTATCGGGATATGCCTGAGATGTTTTCCGAGGACCATATGGCTCCTCTTTCAGAGGAACTGACTTACACCTGCTACCGCACCGGCACCCTCATCAGCATTGCCGCCGATTATTACAGCTATCTGGGCGGTGCGCACCCCAACACCGTGTATTTCGCATGGAACTATGATCTGGACAGCGGCATGTTCCTCACCATCTCGGAGCTGGCTGCCGATCCCCAGACCTTCACGCTGGCAGTGGCGGATATGATCGAGGTGCAGGCAGAGGAACAGATTGCATCGACACCGGAGCTGGAGGGGCGGTCCCTCTCCGATATCTATTGGGATAATTACCGGGAGACTTTGGAGAAATGGAGCAGCGACTACGCCGCCTCCTTTGATGCGGACGGTCTGACGGTGATCTTCTCCGCCTACGAGCTGGCCTCTTACGCCAACGGCCCGCAGGAGTTCCATTTCCCCTACGCCGCACTGGACAGCTATTGGAGCGACAGCGGTCGGGCGGTGCTGGGCCTGAGCTGATATTTTCGCAGCCGTAAAACAGTCCTTACAACTCAATTTGCGCAAGAAAGGGCAGTCCCGATCGGGACTGCCCTCAGCGTGTCGAAAAAGTCTTTTCTCCCCGCTGAGCAAGTTTTCAGAACTTCATAAAAGTTCTGAAAACTTAGGATTTTAATGGCGCAGGACACCCCTCTTGGGTTTCCCGCGCACACCCTTCCTTACCGTCGCGGAGAATTTACTACTTTATCGACAGTCTCAGGGCAGTCCCAATCGGGACTGCCCTTTCATTTTGGTTTTTTAGAAATGCGAATCTTAGTACAGCTTCGCACCGGCGGGAATCCGGTCATCCACCATCAGGAGATTCAGGCCCTCGTGACCGTCCTCCTCATGAACAGCGGAGATCAGCATACCCTCGGAATCAATGCCCATCATCTTTCTGGGAGGCAGGTTCACGATGGCGATGGCCGTCTTGCCGACCAGCTCTTCCGGCTCATAATATTCATGGATGCCGCTCAAAATCACGCGATCCGTGCGCTCGCCGTCATTCAAAGTGAACTTCAGCAGCTTCTTGGACTTCTTCACCGCTTCGCAGGCCAGGATCTTCACGGCCCGGAAATCGCTCTTGGAGAAGGTGTCAAAATCCACCATGTCCTTGAAGATGGGTTCGATCTTCACGTTGGAGAAGTCGATCTTCTCCTGCACGGGAGCCGCGGCAGGCGCGGAAACGGCCTTTTCAACCTTCTTGTCGGAGTCCAGCGGCTTCATTGTCGGGAACAGGATGACCTCCCGGATGGTGTCCGCGCCGGTGAGCAGCATGACGCAACGGTCGATGCCCATACCCATGCCGCCTGTGGGAGGCATACCATATTCCATGGCGGTGAGGAAATCCTCGTCCAGCATTTCGGTCTCGTCATCGCCCCGCTCCCGCTGCTCCACCTGCTTTTCAAAGCGCTGGCGCTGGTCGATGGGGTCGTTCAGCTCGGAATAGGCGTTGGCCAGCTCGCTGTGGCAGATAAACAGCTCGAAGCGTTCCGTCAGCCGGGGATCGGCAGGGCTGCGCTTGGTCAGGGGGCTGACCTCCACAGGATACATGGTGATGAAGGTGGGCTGGATCAGCTTCTCCTCCACCTTCTGATCGAAGCAGGCATACAGGGCGTTGCCCCAGGTCTTTTCGGCGGCATCCGCCAGTTCCACGCCCACGACCTTAGCCGCGGCCACGGCCTCGGCGTCATCGGTGATGGCGCCGAAGTCCACGCCCACATACTCCTTGACGGCGTCCACCATGGTCAGCCGGCGCCAGCCGGGAGTCAGGTCGATCTGCTCGCCCATCCACTCCACCTGATAGCTGCCGTTGATCTCCTTGGCAGCGCCTGCCAGAATACCCTCGGCAATGTCCATCATGGTGTGGAAGTCGGCGTAAGCCTGATACATCTCCACGGTGGTGAATTCGGGGTTGTGTTTGGGGTCCATGCCCTCGTTGCGGAAAATGCGGCCAATCTCATACACACGGTCCATGCCGCCCACGATGAGCCGCTTCAGCGGCAGCTCCGTGGCGATGCGCATGTACATATCAATGTCCAGCGTGTTGTGATGGGTGATGAAGGGCCGGGCGGCGGCGCCGCCGGCGATGGTGTTCAGAACGGGGGTCTCCACTTCCATGTAACCCATGTTGTCCAGATAGTTCCGCATGAACTTGATGAACTGAGAACGGATAACGAAGTTCTTCTTCACCTCGGGGTTCACCATCAGGTCCACATAGCGCTGACGGAACCGCAGTTCCTTATCCTGCAGGCCGTGGAACTTCTCCGGCAGGGGCAGGAGGGACTTGGACAGCAGGATGATGTTGTGCGCCCGGACGCTCATCTCGCCCCGCTGGGTGCGGAACGCCTCGCCCTCGACGCCCACGATGTCGCCGATGTCGAACTTCTTGAACTTCTTATAGACCTCTTCGTCCATCTCGTCCTGACGGGCGTAGAGCTGGATGCGGCCGTCCCGGTCCTGCAAATCGCAGAAAGATACCTTACCCATGCCGCGCTTGCTCATGAGGCGGCCTGCCACCTTGACGGGCTTGCCCTCCATCGCGTCGAAGTTGTCCTTGATCTGCTGGGAGGTTGCATCCCAGTCAAAGCGGGTGATCACAAAGGGGTTCTGGCCCTCCGCCTGGAGATTCGTCAGCTTCTCCCGGCGAATACGGGTCTGCTCGGACAGGCTCAGCTCCGGCTGGGCCTGGGGATTCTTCTGTTCAGCCATGCTTCTTTCTCCTTAGCGTTCGATCTTCTTAACGGTGTAACGGATGTTGCCGAAGGGCGCTTCCACCACGACCTCCTGGCCTTCCTTGGCGCCCAGGAAGGCCTTGCCGAAGGGAGACTCCTCGGAGATGATACCGTGCATGGGATCGGACTCCTGAGAGCCGACGATCTTATAGCTGGCTTCCTTGCCATCGGCGCCCTGAACGGTGACGGTGCAGCCGATGGTGATGGTGTCAGACGCGGCGGACTCATCCACGATGACCACATGCTGCAGGATCACTTCCAGCTCGGCAATGCGGGAATAGAGCTTGCCCTGCTCGTTCTTTGCCTCATCATACTCGCTGTTTTCGCTGAGGTCGCCGAAGCCGCGGGCGATCTTGATCTGCTCCGCCACCTCGTCGGACCGGGTGGTCTTCAGATAATTCAGTTCCTGCTCCAGCTCGTCCTTGCGAGCTTGGCTCATTTTGTATTCTTTTTCCATTTCGGCTGTTCCTTTCATTATCCTGAAGTGTATAACACTCCTAATTTACCATGGTTTTATATTGTAATAGGTATCTTCCGGATTGTCAAGGGCAAAAGGCCCTGATTTCGGGAACAGCCCCTTTGTTTTCCGTTTCTTCCAGCTGCACGGACACCTGCCCCGGCCGCAGAGCGCCGGTCCGCCACAGGACCGACAGAAGCTGGCCCCGGTCAAGGCCCTCCGGCAGCCTTGCCTCCACCTCCGGCGGCAGCAGGAGCCGGGGCATCGGCAGCGATTCGTCATACAACGGCAAAAAGCCGCCGCCCTGCGCTTCCGTAGGGTCAAAGGCTATGTGGACAGACACCGGCTCCCGCTCCGTCTCCGGGTTCAGCACGATGGACACGCCGTATTCCCGCCGCAGACGGCGGCACAGCTCCTCCCCGCCGAAGGGGACCTTCAATATGAGATACCGGTGCCGCAGAGCCAGCTCCGTCACCGTCCGCACCACCTCGCCGGAGAGGGCGTCCGCCGTGATCAGCACCCGCGCCCCGGCGGGGTTTTCCCCCCGGAACCGCAGCAGCTCTCCGCACCAGTCCGCAGCGATGGCCCGTCGGAGCGGCAGGGTTTCTACCGGGCGCAGCCCCTCCGGCAGAGCCTCCGCTGAGGCCCCGGCAGGCAGCACCACCTGTTCCACCCTCTGCCGCAGCAGCTTTTTTCCGGCGGTACGGAGCCTCCGCCGCTCCGTTAAGGGGTTCCTACGCCGGTCCTGAGCCATCCGGGCGCAGAGAAACCGGATATGCAGCACGCTGACCTCTTTTAACGTAACAGAACGGGTCCAGTGCCCGCTTGGTTCCCAAAGCATCATTCCTACCATAACGATCAACCTCCTGCCCCATGGTATGGGACAGGAGGTCGATTCAGAACAATTCGCCGTTCCTTACTTCTTTTTCAGTTCGCTGAGGATACAAAGCCCCATGGCCAGCACAGGCAGCAGTCCCCGCAGACACAGAAAGCCCTGCGGATCGCCTAAGCGGATATTGGCATCGGCAAACAGTCCCACAACCCACGCGGCCAGCGTGGCGTTGATCGCTTTCAGATACATTCGCACTTCCTCCTTTTATTTGCCCACCGAGGTGCCGGAGAGGGTGTAGCCCGTCAGATACCCCTTCTTTGGCGCCGCGCCGTGGCTCAGGGGATTGATCCGCACATTGTTTTCCACCACCTCAAAGTGGAGGTGGGGCCCAGTGGAGTGTCCGGTGGAGCCGGTAATGCCGATGGTCTGCCCCTGCTTAACATAGGTTCCCACGCTGACTTTGATGCTGCTCATGTGAGCGTACAGGGTGGTGTTGCCCACACCGTGAGAAATGACCACATAGTTGCCGTAGGAGCTGGACCGCTGGGCGATGATGACCGTACCCGCCTTGGCTGCGTACACCGGACTGGTGTAACCCACCCGGCCGATGTCGGTGCCCTTGTGGTTGGTGGAGCCAACGCCGCCGGGGGAATTACGCCCGCCTACGGTGGAGGTGATATACCGGCTGTCCACCGGCCAGATATAGCCGCCGGGGTTAGTGTTGTATTTCTTTCCCTCCGCCGCCATCTGTTCTTCCAGCTTCTTCTGCATTTGCTTGACCTGCTGCTCGATGCGGCGCTCCTCGGCCTCCAGTTCCTTCAGCGTGGCCTGATACTCGGCGGCGTTGTCGTCGATCTCCTTGACCAACTTGTTGGCCTCGTCCCGCTGGGCGCTGAGCTGCTTTTTCTGGGTCTCCAGTTCTGCTTTGGCGGCTTCCAGCGCCGCCTTATTGGCTTCCAGACCGGCTTTCTTCTCCGCGATCTCCGCCTGCAGGGTCTGAAGGTCCTGAATCACCCGCCGGTCATAGTCCATGACCTCGTTGATAAAGTCCAGACTGCCCAGCAGGTCGGAAAAGCTGTTGGCCTTGAACAGCACCGACCAATAGCTGATGGTGCCCCGCTCCTCCATTTCTCGGACCCGCTTGCAGAACAGCTCGTATTGAGCCTCCTCCCGCTGCTGGGCGTCCGCCAGTTCGGCTTCCGCCTGAGAGATGAGGGCGTTGTAGTCGGAGATCTGAGCCTCCGTGTTGCTGATCTTGGCGTTGGTGTTGGCGATCTGGTCATCCAGAAGGGTCTTTTTCTGCACCGCCGCCGCCTTGTCGTTCTTCAGACTGTTGAGCTTGCTCTGGATCTCCTTTTGCTTTTTATCCAAGCTGGCGGCATTTCCCTTCAGGGCGTCGATATCCGCCTGGGTGACCTTGGCGGCCATAGCCGGGGCCACATTCACCGACAGGCACAGCACCGCGCAGAGCAGCGCGGCGCAGATGCGGACATAGCGCTTGCTTTTCTTCATGTCCACCCTCCTTTACACCTGGAGGAACCGCCGGATGGCGGAAAGGCTGCCGCCTACGCCAATGAGGATGCCGGCCCCCAGAAATACACCGCCCACCGGCTTCCAAAGCTGCTGGAAGGGCACGATGGAAAGGAGCTGTAAGGTGTCATTGTTGGCAACGCCCTGCGCAATGGCTTCATACAAGCCCCATTGCAGCAAAAAGGCAAGGATCGCACCGGTAAGGCCCAGCATGAAGCCCTCATACACAAAGGGCCAGCGGATAAAGCCGTTGGTCGCGCCCACCATTTTCATAATGGCGATCTCATCCCGCCGGTCAAAGGTGGTGAGCTTGATGGTGTTGGAAATAATGAACATGGACACAACGAACAGCACTGCGATCAGCGTCAGGCAGATGACCGTGGCGATATTCCGGACTGTGATGAAGCCGTTGGTCAGCTCCGCATAGGCGTTGATGCCGCCGATGCCGGGAATGGCCTTGATGAGTTCCACTGTCTGGCTCTGGAGCTTCAGCTCCTTGACCTTGATGGCGAATCGGTCCCGGAGGATGTTGGGGTCCAGATCCTGAAAATATTCCTCATCCGGGTGTTCGCTGATGAAGGACTGCATGGCCTCCTCACGGGAGATAAAGGTGACGGACGCCACATTGTCCACCGCTTCCAGTTTCTTTTGCAGGGCCTTGGCCTGTGCCTCCGTATAGCTGTCATCCACAAATGCTAAAATCTCATTGTCCTGCTCCGCCTGCTTCAAGTTGGCGTCCGCGTTGACGGCCACCAGCGTAAAGGTGCCCATGATCAGCAGGCACGCCACGGTAATGCCGATGGCGGCGAAGGACATGAAGCCGTGGCTGAACATATTGGATAGACCCTCGTGGAAGAAATATCCGAAATCGTGTTTACTCATGGATATGCCCTCCCACATAGCCGCCTACGCTGTCGTTGATGATGCGGCCCTGGTCAATGGTAATGACCCGCTTGCCGAATTTGTTTACCAGATCCTTTTCGTGGGTCACCACCACCACAGTGGTGCCAAGCTGGTTGATCTTCACCAGCAACGTCATGATCTCCATGGAGCGCTCCGGGTCCAGATTGCCGGTAGGCTCGTCGGCGATGATGGTAGCAGGGTTGTTCACCAGCGCCCGGGCGATGGCCACGCGCTGCTGCTCGCCGCCGGAAAGCTCGCTGGGGAAATTCTCCGCCTTCTTTTCCAGACCCACCAGCTGCAAAACGTATGTAATGCGCTGTTTGATCTCTTTTTTCGGCATTCCCACCGCCCGCATAACAAATTCCAGGTTCTCATACACGGTTTTCTTCTCGATCAGGCGGAAATCCTGAAAAATAACCCCCAGCGTCCGGCGCATCATGGGAATCTGCCGCTCCGCAATGTTGCTGACGGAAAAGCCGTTGATCATGATACGGCCTGCGGTGGGGACCTCCTCCCCGGTGAGCATTTTAATAATGGTAGATTTTCCGGACCCGGAGGGGCCCACTAAAAATACAAATTCGCCGTCCTCAATGGCGGCGCTGATACCCCGGATGGCACGGGTCCCGTTGGGATATTCCATTTCCACGTCTTTCAGGCGGATCATCAAGCAGTCTCCTTATTCTTTGTCCAATCGGCCTGTCCCCATGGGATCAGGTCGACATAATACTACATATAGTCACATTATATACGGTTTTTCGGGACATTGCAACGTTTCCTTGCAGATTCCTTTCAAAGTTTTTCCCGGGAAATTTTGCCTGTCCCGCACTGTCCCCGCTCCTTGGAAAGCTGTTTTTTGCTTTGAGAACAGTCTCCGTTCCGACAAAAAACCGGGAAGCCTGACGGCTTCCCGGTTTCAGCGTGTCGAAAAAGTCTTTTCTCCCCGCTGAGCAAGTTTTCAGAACTTCATAAAAGTTCTGAAAACTTAGGATTTTAATGGCGCGGGACACCCTTCTTGGGTTTCCCGCACACACCCTTCCTTACCGTCGCGGAAAATTTATCACTTTATCGACAGCCTCAAACCGGGAAGCCTGACGGCTTCCCGGTTTCTCACATGTAAAAGTATCAGGAATCAATGCCCCGGCTGGTCAGATATTTCTTGACCATCAGCGCCACCTTGAAGGTGATGGCATCGTCAAACTCCCGAAGATCCAGACCGGTGAGCTTCTTGATCTTCTCCAGACGGTACACCAGCGTATTCCGGTGGACAAACAGCTTCCGGGCGGTCTCGGAAACGTTCAGGTTGTTCTCAAAGAACTTGTGGATGGTGAACAGAGTTTCCTTATCCAGCGCGTCGATGGGGTTCTTCTTGAAAACCTCCTGGAGGAACATCTCACACAGGGTAGTAGGCAGCTGATAAATCAGGCGGCCGATACCCAGATTCTCATAGTTGATGATGTACTTTTCGGTGTCAAAGACCTTGCCTACCTCGATGGCGATCTGAGCCTCCTTATAGCTCTTGGCCAGATCCCGCAGGTGCATGGCGATAGTGCCCATGCCCACCACTACGGTGCTCTCACCGTTGACCCGGAGGGCCTCCTCGATCTGGGCGGCAGTCTTGTTCAGCTCCTTGCTGCCCGCGCCGTCCGGCAGCTGGCGAATCAGAACCACATCCCCCTCGCCGACGCTGAGGACAAAGTCATTCTGGCGGTCCGGGAACATGGTCTGAATGGTCTCTGTGGGAACGGATTCCCCCTTCTGCAAGGCCCGGATGGCGAAGATGCCCCGGCTGACGTCGGTGGCCACCCGCAGTTCCTTGGCCCGCATATAAATATCGCCCAGCATGATGTTGTCGGAGATGATGTCCTTGACGAAGGACCCCCGGTCATGCTTTTCCTCGTAATAGCTCTTGGCTGCGTTCAGCGCCACCGTCGCCATAGAGCAGATGGTCTTGCTGATCTCGTTATCGCCAAAGGCGAAAACGGCGTAATCAAACTGGTTTCCCCAGCCGCTGAGCGCCTTGAAGGTCTTGCCGTCAAAGCAGACCATGCTGCCGGCAGCGCCGTTTACCGCCGCCACATACTCGCTCCAGCGCTGGCCGATCATAGACAGCTCGCTGCAGGCAATGACAACGCCCTCACCGTCGATCACGCCGACGGTTCGATCCGTGTTTTCCTTCAATTGCAGAACTACGTTCTGAAAGATTCTTCCGGACATGGCTGTTCCTCCTCAACACGAAAACTATGGATCACGCAGGGCCTGCCCGCGCATACCTATTGTGCAATCTGTCAGTAAGGTCATTATAGCGATTATTTTGTCGGATTGCAAGATGTTTTTTCTTTTTTCAACAAAAAATCACTTTCCTTTTTGTTGAAGTTTCGAGTTTTTCCTGTCTCCTCCGTCAATTTTGCTAATGCCAGCCATTCCTCTGTGGTCAGCAAACGGTATGTACCCCGCTCCAGAGCCGGGTCCAACAGCAAATTGCCCATGCGGACCCGCTCCAAATACAGCACCGGTTTTCCCAGATACGCCAGCATCCGTTTGATTTGGTGAAATTTTCCCTCCCGCAGAATCACATGGGCCTCGCTCTCCTCGCCAGAGGTCATGATCCGCAATTCCGCCGGTTGGCAGACCAAACCGTCATCCAGATGCAGACCCGCGGCAAAAGCGGCGCTGTCCGCCTCGGTAAGGCGTCCCGTCACCCGGACATAGTATTCCTTATCCACATGCCTTTTCGGAGACAGCAGCTCGTGAGCCAGTCCGCCCTCATTGGTCAGCAGCAGCAAGCCTTCCGTGTCCTTATCCAGCCGTCCCACCGGGAACAGGCCCTGCCGCTGCAAATCCTGAGACAGCAGGTCCAACACCGTTGCTCCCCGGCCGTCCTCCGTGGCGGACAGATACCCCGCCGGCTTGTTCAGCATGACCCAGGTATACCGGCGCCAGTTCAGCTTTTCTCCGTTGACCGCGATCACAGCCTGCTCCGGGTCTGCTTTTTCTTCAGCTGACCGGGCCGGGACCCCATCCACTGTCACCCGTCCCTGGCGAACCAGGTCCTTTACTTCCCTGCGGGACCACCGCCCCGTAGAGGCGATGATCTTATCAAGCCGCTGCGCCGCCATAACTGATCCTCCCACGCTGTTTTTTTCAATTTTATCATAATCGGATGGAAAATGGAATAGAAACAAACAGGAGGGATGATGACCATGATGATCCAAGCAATTCGACTGACACGAAAAAAGGCCGCGCTGGCGGTCATTCTCGCAGGGGCCGTTCTGGCGGCGCTGATCCTGCTGCTGGGGCAGCACGGCGGTAACGTGGGTGCGTCAGAGCAGCCCTGTCTTTCCAGCAACGGAGAGCGGGTGGCATATCTGCGGGAACTGGGCTGGGAGATCGACCCGGAGCCGCTGACCACGCTGCAATTTCTGCTGCCGCCCAAACTCAGCGGGGACTACATCACCTACAACGATCTGCAAAAATCCCAAGGCTTCGACTTAGAGACCTGCTGCGGCAAACAGGTGACCCGTTACACCTACACCGTCACCAACTATCCCCAGCGGCCCGACGGCGTTCAGCTCAACCTCTACATCTGCGAGGACCTTCCGGTGGCTGGAGATGTGGTCTGCACCGGGACCGACGGATTTCAGGACACATTGGTTTTCCCACAGCAAACGGATGCCTCCTGATAGCTGACTGCTCCACAGGACCCCCCACTTCCAACCGGGCAGCCAGCAGTTTATTGCCGCTATCATCGCCCATATCGAGCAAACCGCCAAAATGCCTAATCCATTTTGTGTTCCAGCATCCTCTGATCCCCTTGAAAATACAGAATCCCGAGGCTGTCGGGAACACAAAATTGAATTGGGCGTAAAAAAGACCTGCCGCTAAGCGGCAGGCCTTTCTATTGGTGCGAATTATTCGTCGATCTCGATAACAACGCCGGAACCAACGGTACGGCCACCCTCACGGATAGCGAAACGCAGGCCCTTTTCAATGGCGATGGGGGTGATCAGTTCGACCTTCATGTCAACGTTATCGCCGGGCATGCACATCTCGGTGCCCTCGGGCAGAGTGATGACGCCGGTCACGTCGGTGGTACGGAAGTAGAACTGAGGACGATAGTTATTGAAGAAAGGAGTGTGACGGCCACCCTCGTCCTTGGTCAGAACGTAAACCTGACCAACGAACTTGGTGTGGGGATGAATGGAGCCGGGCTTGGACAGAACCTGACCGCGCTCCACGCCCTGACGGTCGATACCACGCAGCAGAGCGCCGATGTTGTCACCGGCCTCGGCGTAGTCCAGCAGCTTGTGGAACATCTCGATACCGGTAACGACGGTCTTCTTCTTCTCGTCGGACAGACCAACGATTTCCACTTCCTCGGACAGCTTCAGCTGGCCACGCTCCACACGGCCGGTAGCAACGGTACCACGGCCGGAGATGGTGAAGACGTCCTCAACGGGCATCAGGAAGGGCATATCGGCCTTACGGTCGGGAGTGGGGATATAATCGTCAACAGCGTCCATCAGCTCCTTGATGCAGGCATACTCGGGAGCGTTGGGATCGGTGGACTCGGAAATCAGGGCGTTCAGAGCGGAACCCTTGATGATAGGCAGATCGTCGCCGGGGAAGTTGTAGGTGGTCAGCAGCTCGCGGACTTCCATCTCCACCAGCTCCAGCAGCTCCTCGTCATCGACCTGATCGCACTTGTTCAGGAACACAACGATGGCGGGCACGCCGACCTGACGGGCCAGCAGGATGTGCTCACGGGTCTGAGCCATGGGGCCGTCGGTAGCAGCGATAACCAGGATAGCGCCGTCCATCTGGGCAGCACCGGTGATCATGTTCTTGATATAGTCGGCGTGGCCCGGGCAGTCAACGTGAGCATAGTGACGCTTCTCGGTCTCATACTCAACGTGAGCGGTGTTGATGGTGATGCCGCGTTCCTTCTCTTCGGGAGCCTTATCGATGCTGTCATAAGCCTCGAACTCGGCCTTGCCCTGCAGGGACAGCCACTTGGTGATAGCGGCGGTCAGAGTGGTCTTGCCGTGGTCAACGTGGCCGATGGTGCCAATGTTAACATGGGGCTTGGTTCTTTCAAATTTCTGCTTAGCCATTTGAAAATCCTCCTGTCAGTTAAATGAATGATAATGGATTGATATGGACGGTGCGTTTCATAGCACCGTATATTTTACAATATCCCGCCGGGAAAAGCAAGACCTGAATTAGTCGGCTTTCTTGCCCCGCTCCTCCACGATCTTGTCGCGGATGCTCTTGGGGATCTCGGCGTAGCTGTGGGGCTCCATGGTGTACTGGCCACGGCCCTGAGTATTGGAACGCAGGTCGGTAGCGTAGCCAAACATATTGGCCAGAGGCACCAGAGCGTCCACCTGCTGTGCACCGGGACGGGCCTCCTGTCCCTGGATCTGGCCGCGGCGGGAGGTCAGGTCGCCGATGACGGTGCCCAGATACTCGTCGGGCACGATGACGGAAACCTTCATGATGGGCTCCAGCAGGACGGGATCAGCCTTGCGGCAGGCCTCCTTGAAGGCCATAGAGCCGGCGATCTTAAATGCCATTTCGGAGGAGTCCACTTCGTGATAAGAACCGTCATACAGGGTAACCTTCACGTCCACCACGGGGAAGCCAGCCACAACGCCGGACTGCAGGGCACCCTGGATACCGGCATCGACAGCGGGAATGAACTCCTTGGGGATGGCGCCGCCAACGACAGCGTTGACGAACTCGTAACCCTTGCCGGACTCGTTGGGCTCCACGGTGATCTTGACATGGCCGTACTGGCCGGAGCCACCGCTCTGGCGCTTGTACTTGGTGTCCTGATCCACCTTCTTGCGGACAGTCTCCTTGTAAGCGACCTGGGGAGCGCCGACATTGGCTTCCACCTTGAACTCACGGAGCAGACGGTCAACAATGATCTCCAGATGCAGCTCGCCCATGCCGGCGATGATGGTCTGGCCGGTTTCTTCATCGGTGTAGGTCTTGAAGGTGGGGTCCTCCTCAGCCAGCTTCACCAATGCCAGACCCATCTTCTCCTGACCGGCCTTGGTCTTGGGCTCGATGGCGACACGGATCACGGGCTCGGGGAAGTCCATGGACTCCAGGATCACGGGGGCCTTTTCGTCGCACAGGGTATCACCGGTGGTGGTGTTCTTCAGGCCCACGGCGGCGGCAATATCGCCGGCCCAGACCTCTTCAATATCCTCGCGGTGGTTGGCGTGCATCTGCAGAATACGGCCCATACGCTCCTTCTGGTTCTTCACGCTGTTGAGAACGGAGGAACCGGTGGTCAGGTGACCGGAGTACACACGGAAGAAACTCAGACGGCCCACATAGGGGTCGGTCATGATCTTGAAGGCCAGAGCGGAGAAGGGCTCATCATCGCTGGGATGACGGTCCTCTTCCTCATCGGTCTTGGGGTTGGTGCCCTTGATGGCGGGCACGTCGTCGGGAGCGGGCATATAGTCCACGATGGCATCCAGCAGCTTCTGAACGCCCTTGTTACGGTAGGAAGTACCGCAGACAACGGGGACCATCTCGTTCTCAATGGTGGCCATACGGATAGCCTTGCGGATACGCTTCTGGTCGATCTCCTTGCCCTCCAGATAGTCCTCCATAATGGAGTCATCGAACATGGAGACGGCGTCCAGCAGCTTCTCGCGATACTCGTTGGCCAGATCCATCATATCGGCGGGGATCTCCTCCACGCGCATGTCCTTGCCCATCTCATCATAGTAGACGTCAGCGTCCATCTCCACCAGGTCGATGATGCCCTTGAAGGTATCCTCGGCGCCGATGGGGAGCTGGATAGGCACGGCGTTGCACTTGAGACGGTCGTGGATCATGTGCAGAACGTTGTAGAAGTCCGCGCCCATGATGTCCATCTTGTTGACGTAGATCATGCGGGGGACCTTGTACTCGTCTGCCTGACGCCAAACGGTCTCAGACTGAGGCTCCACGCCGCCCTTGGCGCACAGAACGGTCACAGAGCCGTCCAGCACGCGCAGGGAACGCTGGACCTCAACGGTGAAGTCCACGTGGCCCGGAGTATCGATGATGTTGATACGGGTGGAAGGGAACTGATTCTTGGAACCCTTCCAGAAGCAGGTGGTAGCAGCGGAGGTGATGGTGATACCGCGCTCCTGCTCCTGTGCCATCCAGTCCATGGTGGCGGTACCGTCATGGGTCTCACCGATCTTGTAGTTCACGCCGGTGTAGTACAGAATACGCTCGGTCGTGGTGGTCTTACCGGCATCGATGTGCGCCATGATACCGATATTACGGACGTCTTTAAGCGGTGTTTTTCTTGGCATACGATCTTACTCCTTGCCTTACCAACGGAAGTGCGCGAACGCCTTGTTGGCCTCAGCCTGCTTGTGCATCTCTTCACGCTTCTTGACAGACGCGCCGGTGTTGTTGGCGGCATCCATCAGCTCACCGGCCAGACGCTCGGCCATGGTGCGCTCGCTGCGGGAGCGGGAATAGGCCGTCAGCCAGCGCAGGGCCAGAGTCTGACGACGGGCGGGACGAACCTCCATGGGCACCTGATAGTTGGCGCCGCCGACACGGCGAGCCTTAACCTCCAGGCTGGGCATGACGTTCTCCAGCGCCTGCTGGAAAACCTCAACGGGGTCCTTCTCCGTCTTTTCCTTGATCTGGTCGAAGGCAGCGTAAACAACCTTCTGAGCTACGCCCTTCTTGCCGTCCAGCATCACACTGTTGACCAGCTTGGTCACCAGGACGCTGCCGTACATAGGATCGGGCAGAACTTCTCTCTTGGGAACATTACCTCTTCTGGGCACTTTGCTTCCCTCCTTCTTATAGAATAGAAATCATAGGTACTCAGCGGCGGAACATTAGCCGCTGTACGGCCTGCCAAAGAGGTGTCATATATATAAACCTTTTCGGCAAAGCTCAATTCAGTGGCAGAATCTTACTTCTGCTTGGGACGCTTGGCACCGTACTTGGAACGTGCCTGCATACGGCCCTGAACACCCTGGGTATCCAGAGTACCACGGATAATGTGGTAACGGACGCCGGGGAGGTCCTTGACACGGCCGCCGCGGATCATCACGACGGAGTGCTCCTGCAGGGAGTGACCGACGCCGGGGATGTAAGCGGTGACCTCGTAGCCGTTGGTCAGGCGCACACGGGCGATCTTACGAAGCGCGGAGTTGGGCTTCTTGGGGGTCGCGGTTCTCACGGCGGTGCAGACGCCTCTCTTCTGGGGAGAAGGGAGATCGGTGGTCTTGGTCTTCAGAGTGTTCAGACCATACTGCAGGGCGGGAGAAGTGGACTTGTAGGTCACCTGCTCTCTGCCTTTGCGGACCAGCTGGTTAAAAGTAGGCATGGAATAGTTCTCCTTTCTTTGAAAATGCGGCCAATCGAAAACGACAGCCTTTATTTTTTGCGGAACAGTCAGAAACTATTCCGAAAAAACCAAATTAGTTCAAAACCGTTACAACGGCGGCTCCCACCGCGATCCCGCAGGCACGGCCCAGCTGGGCCATGGTGTAGCCTTCCTCCACGGGAAGACTGCCGCAGGCGCTGCGGATAGGTTCCAGAACAAGCTCGTCCGCGTCGCAGGCCAGAAATACCCGCTGGGCCCGTCCATCCCGGATCGCTCTGGCGGACTGTTTCACGCCAATCACCTTTTCCCGGGAAGCAAGCTCTGTCAACACGGGGGCATCCTCCTGAAACGCATGGAAAATTCCGCGGAATATAGTCCGCGCAGTTTGAAATTATAGCATGGACGTTGAAAATCGTCAAGTAGTTTCCGAAAATCCACGAATTTTTTCCAGTTTTTTCAACTTTGCCTTTTATATCCCCGATTTTTCCGTCATTTTTCCGGAACTCCGGCAATTCTGCTGATAGCAGGTATGAGAATAATGACTGCGAGGCGGCCATCCGGCCGCCTCGCAGATAACATATTATAAGGTATGCTGGGAGATCAGATCTCCTCCAGAGTGGCTTCCTTTTCCTGAACAGTCTCAGCGGGAACCAGCTCCTCGGCAAAAGTACGGTACGCCTGCAGGCCGGTGCCGGCAGGGATCAGCTTACCGATCAGGACATTCTCCTTCAGACCCACCAGGTGGTCCTTCTTGCCCATGATGGCAGCCTCCGTCAGAACCTTGGTGGTTTCCTGGAAGGATGCGGCGGACAGGAAGGAATCGGTGGCCAGAGAGGCCTTGGTGATACCCATCAGCAGCTGCGTGGCCTGTGCCTTCCGCAGAGGCTCGCCCATCTCGTTGGTCTCACCGGCCGCGTTGCGGCGGTCGATCTCCTCGTTGGCGGCCTCGAACTTCAGAACGTTGGTCATGGAGCCGTCCAGCAGCTTGGTATCGCCGGCATCCTCAACACGCACCTTACGCATCATCTGACGGACGATGACCTCAATGTGCTTATCGTTGATGTCAACGCCCTGCTGACGGTACACGCGCAGAACTTCCTGAATGAGGTAGTTGTAAACAGCGTCATTGCCGCGGATCCGCAGGACCTCGTGGGGGTTCAGAGCGCCGTAGGTCAGCTGAGTACCCTTTTCGATGACCTCGCCGTCCTTCACCAGCAGGCCGGTGTGAGGCACTGCGTAGGTGCAGGTCTCGCCGTCGCTGGCCGTGACGATCAGGTTCATCAGGCTGCCCTTGGCGGCCTCCTCAAAGCGAACGGTGCCGCCGATCTCAGCGATGGTGGCCATCCGCTTGGGACGGCGGGCCTCGAACAGTTCCTCAACTCGAGGAAGACCCTGGGTAATATCGCCGCCGGCCAGACCGCCGGTATGGAAGGTACGCATGGTCAGCTGGGTACCGGGCTCGCCGATAGACTGGGCCGCGATGATGCCGACCGCCTCGCCGGGGCCGACAGGCTGCTGGGTGGCCAGGTTCATGCCGTAGCACTTGGCGCACACGCCGCTGTGGGCCTTGCAGGTCAGAACGGTGCGGATCATGACGGTGGGATACTCGTCCTTGGCGGGATCAAAGCTGCACTCGTCGCCCTGGCGGGGGTTCTTCTGGACCCATGCACGAGTCTCCATGAGCTTGGCGTCATCTTCCATCATCATCTTGGTGTTGGAGATCAGCACCTCGCCGGTGGCGGCATCCACCACGTCGCCAACCAGGTAGCGGCCCCGGACACGGTCGGAGAACTTCTCGATCACCTGGCCGTTTTCGCTGATGCGGGAGACCTTGATGCCGTGGGTCACGCCGCAGTCCTGCTCCCGGATGATGACGTCCTGAGAAACGTCCACCATGCGGCGGGTCAGGTAACCGGAGTCTGCGGTACGCAGAGCGGTATCGGCCAGGCCCTTACGGGCGCCACGGGAGGAAATGAAGTATTCCAGAGCGGTCAGACCTTCGCGGTAGTTTGCCTTGATGGGGATCTCGATGGTCTTACCGGCGGTGTTTGCGATCAGGCCGCGCATACCGGCCAGCTGACGGATCTGCTTCATAGAACCACGGGCGCCGGAGTCCGCCATCATGAAGATAGGGTTGTAGCGGTCCAGGTTCTCCTGCAGAGCGGTAGAAACCTCGTCGGTGGTCTTTTCCCAGACCTGCACCACCTGCTTGTAACGCTCGTGGTCGGTCATGAAGCCCATCTTGTACTGGTTTTCGATGTCCACCACCATCTGCTCGGAAGCGGCAACCAGCTCGTACTTCTTGGGAGGAATGGTCATATCCGCGATGGAAACGGTGATGGCGGCGATAGTGGAGTTATGGTAGCCGGTGGACTTGATGGCGTCCAGCACCTCGGAAGCCACGGTGAAACCGTGCTTGTTGATGGTGCGGTCCACGATCTGGCCCAGCTGCTTCTTGCCGCAGGTGAAGGTGATCTCGTAGTCGCAGATGTGCTCGGGATCACTGCGGTCCACGAAGCCCAGATCCTGAGGAATGTTCTTGTTGAAGATGATCCGGCCGGGGGTGCTGGGCACCACGCGGGTAACGCTTTCGCCGTTGACCTCCAGCGTCCGGCGCACCAGAATGGGGCAGTGAGGACCGATGGCCCGGTCATTGTAGGCCATGAGGGCTTCGTCCTCGCTGGCGTACATGTGAACAGGCTTGAAGGTAGCGGGCTTCTGGCCCTTCTCCAAAGCGGCGTTGGCTGCCAGGAACTCGTCCGCGTCCACAATGCTCTGTGCGGTCAGGTTCGTGTCGCCGGCATCCTCACACCAGACGGTCTGGGCGCCGATCTCGTCCTTGCCCATGCGGTCCATGGTCAGGTAGTAGGAGCCCAGCACCATATCCTGCGTAGGAACGGTGACGGGGCCGCCGTCCTGAGGACGCAGCAGGTTGTTGGCAGAGAGCATCAGGATACGGGCCTCCGCCTGAGCCTCGGCGGACAGAGGCACATGAATAGCCATCTGGTCGCCGTCGAAGTCGGCGTTGAACGCGGTGCAGTTCAGGGGGTGCAGCTTCAGAGCGCGGCCGTCCACCAGCACCGGCTCGAAGGCCTGGATGCCCAGACGGTGCAGGGTCGGTGCACGGTTCAGCATAACGGGGTGATCCTTGATGATGACATCCAGAGCGTCCCATACCTCGGTGGTGCCCTTATCCACCATCTTCTTGGCGGACTTGATGTTATTGGCGGTGCCGTCCTCCACCAGCTTCTTCATAATGAAGGGGCGGAACAGCTCCACAGCCATCTCCTTGGGCACACCGCACTGATAGATCTTCAGCTCGGGGCCGACCACGATAACGGAACGGCCGGAGTAGTCGACACGCTTGCCCAGCAGGTTCTGACGGAAACGGCCCTGCTTGCCCTTCAGGAAGTCGCTGAGGGACTTCAGAGCACGGTTGTTGGCGCCGGTGACGGCACGGCCGCGGCGGCCGTTGTCGATCAGGGCGTCCACAGCCTCCTGCAGCATCCGCTTCTCGTTGCGGACGATGATGTCAGGGGCGTTCAGGTCCATGAGGCGCTTCAGACGGTTGTTGCGGTTGATGACCCGGCGATACAGGTCATTCAGGTCAGAGGTGGCGAAGCGGCCGCCGTCCAGCTGCACCATGGGGCGCAGGTCGGGAGGCAGAATGGGCAGAACGTCCATGATCATCCATTCCGGCTTGTTGCCGGAGATCCGGAAGGCGTCCACCACTTCCAGCCGCTTGACGATCCGGGCCTTCTTCTGGCCGGAAGCGTCCTTCAGCTCGGCGTGGAGCTGGGCGGAGAGGGCCTCCAGGTCCACATCCGCCAGCAGCTTTTTCACGGCCTCGGCGCCCATGCCGGCCTGGAAGTCATCCTCATACTTTTCACGGTAGTCACGGTACTCCTTCTCGGAGAGGATCTGGTTCTTGGTCAGAGGGGTCTCGCCGGGGTCCGTGACGATATAGTTGGCGAAATACAGCACCTTCTCCAGGATCCGGGGGCTGATGTCCAGCAGCAGGCCCATCCGGGAGGGGATGCCCTTGAAATACCAGATGTGGGAAACGGGGGTGGCCAGCTCGATGTGGCCCATACGCTCCCGGCGCACCTTGGAACGGGTGACCTCGACGCCGCAGCGGTCGCAGATCTTACCCTTGTAGCGGATCTTCTTGTACTTGCCGCAGTGGCACTCCCAGTCCTTGGTAGGCCCGAAGATACGCTCGCAGTACAGGCCGTCCTTTTCGGGCTTCAGAGTGCGGTAGTTGATGGTCTCAGGCTTCTTTACCTCGCCGTAAGACCACTCCCGGATCTGCTCCGGGGAAGCCATGCCGATCTTAATCGCGTCAAAGGCAAACTTGTTGCCGTTATTGGTTTCGATCATGTTGCGTTATCCTCCTTCAATGATTCAAATGATCCAGTTTTGTGGTGACGAATGTGTCTTCTGGATCATTCGTCGTCGAAGTCAACATCCACATCGGCGCCGGCATCCTCCGGCGCGTCTTCAAATTCAAAGCCGGACGCTTCAAACTCGGCGTCCTCCGCAACGTTGCGGTGGCGGTCATCGTCCGCATCCATACGGGAGAGGTTGAAGGTATCGAGGGCGTCCTCGTCCTCCTTGAGATCCACCACGTTGCCGTCCTTATCCAGCACCTGAATGTTCAGGCACAGGGACTGCAGTTCCTTCAGCAGCACGCGGAAGGACTCCGGCACGCCGGGAGTGGGAACGTTGTGGCCCTTGACGATGGATTCGTAGGTCCGGACACGGCCGGTGACATCGTCGGACTTCACGGTCAGGATCTCCTGCAGGGTATAAGCAGCGCCGTAAGCCTCCAGGGCCCAAACTTCCATCTCGCCGAAGCGCTGGCCGCCGAACTGGGCCTTGCCGCCCAAGGGCTGCTGGGTAACCAGAGAATAGGGGCCGGTGGAACGGGCATGGATCTTATCGTCAACCAGATGGTGCAGCTTCAGGAAGTACACATAGCCAACGGTGACCTTGTTATCGAAGGGCTCGCCGGTACGGCCATCGTACAGAACGCTCTTGCCCTCGGGGTCCAGGCCGGCCTTTACCAGCTCTGCCTGAATATCCTCGTAGGTAGCGCCGTCGAAAATAGGCGTAGCGACCTTGCAGCCCAGCGCATGGGCGGCATAGCCCAAGTGGACCTCCAGCACCTGACCGATGTTCATACGGGAAGGCACGCCCAGGGGGTTCAGCACGATGTCCAGCGGGGTGCCGTCGGGCAGGAAGGGCATATCCTCGGTAGGCAGCACGCGGGACACAACGCCCTTGTTGCCGTGACGGCCTGCCATTTTATCGCCCACCTGGATCTTACGGCGCTGAGCGATATACACGCGGACCACCTGATTGACGCCGGGGCCAAGCTCATCGCCGTTTTCACGGGTAAAGACCTTGGTATCCAGCACGATGCCGCTCTCGCCGTGGGGCACCTTCAAAGAGGTGTCGCGGACCTCGCGGGCCTTTTCACCGAAGATTGCCCGCAGCAGGCGCTCCTCAGCGGTGAGGTCGGTCTCGCCCTTGGGCGTGACCTTGCCCACCAGAATGTCGCCGGATTTGACCTCAGCGCCCACGCGAACGATACCGCGCTCGTCCAGATCCTTCAGCGCATCCTCGCCCACGTTGGGAATATCACGGGTGATCTCCTCGGGTCCCAGCTTGGTATCCCGGGAATCGATCTCGAATTCCTCAATATGAATGGAGGTATACAGATCCTCGCGGACCAGGCGCTCGTTCAGCAGAACGGCGTCCTCGTAGTTGTAGCCTTCCCAGGTCATGAAGCCCACCAGAATGTTCTGGCCCAGAGCGATCTCGCCCTGATCGGTGGCGGGACCGTCCGCCAGGACCGTGGGATCCTCCCACTCGCCCTTTTCGTTCAGGCGCTTGCCGTGGACCCGCTCGCCCACATCCACGATGGGATGCTGGTTGATGCAGGTGGTGTGGTTGGAGCGCAGGAACTTGGTCAGCTTATAATCCTTGGTCTCGCCGCTGTCATACTTGACGGTGACATGGCGGGCGTCCACAGAGGTGACCACGCCGTCGCCCTCGGCCAGGACCACGATCTCAGAGTCGATGCAGATCTTGTGCTCCATACCGGTGCCCACGATGGGTGCGTGAGGCTTCAGCAGAGGCACGGCCTGACGCTGCATGTTTGCGCCCATCAGAGCACGGTTTGCGTCATCGTTGGGCAGGAAGGGGATCATTGCGGTAGCGATGGAGACCATCATACGGGGAGACACGTCCACGTAGTCGATGCGCTCCCGCTCCACCTCCACGATCTCGTCCCGGTACCGGGCGGTAACACGGGCATTCACCAGACAGCCGTCCTCACCGATGGGCTCGGTTGCCTGGGCGACGATGAAGTTGTCCTCCTCGTCGGCAGTCATATAAGTGGCTTCCATAGCCACCTTGCCGGTCTCCTTGTCCACAGCGCGGTAGGGCGCCTCGATGAAGCCGTACTCGTTGATGCGGGCATAGGTAGCCAGATAGGAGATCAGGCCGATGTTGGGGCCTTCAGGGGTCTCAATGGGGCACATACGGCCATAGTGGCTGTAATGCACGTCTCGGACCTCCATGTTGGCGCGCTCGCGGCTCAGACCGCCGGGGCCCAGAGCGGACAGACGGCGCTTGTGGGTCAGTTCCGCCAGAGGGTTGGTCTGATCCATGAACTGGCTCAGGGGGCTGGAGCCGAAGAACTCCTTGATGGCGGCGGTAACAGGCCGGATATTGATGAGGCTCTGGGGGGTGACCACGTCCAGATCCTGAATGGTCATACGCTCCCGGATCACACGCTCCATACGGGAGAAGCCGATGCGGAACTGATTCTGCAGCAGCTCGCCCACGCAGCGCAGACGGCGGTTGGCCAGATGGTCGATATCGTCCTTCACGGAGATGCCGCGGGCCAGACCGTTCATGTAGTTGATGGAGCAGAGGATATCGTCGATGATGATGTGCTTGGGCACCAGATCGTCCTTATGGAGCTTGATCTGCTCCTTCAGCTCCTCGCCGGAGTACTGGCCCAGCAGCTCCTGCAGCACGTCGAAGCGGACACGCTCCTTGATGCCGCACTCAGCCAGAGGATCGAAGTCCACATAGTGGCTCAGGTCGCACATCTTGTTGGACTGCACCCGCAGAGGCTGATCGTCCACCAGAATGACCACCTCGGCAACGCCGACGGTGTCCAGCAGGCGGGCATCCTCCTTGCTCAGCAGGTGGCCCTCATCGAAGAGCAGCTCGCCGGTAGCGGGGTCTGCCACAGGCTGTGCCAGCTTGTAGCCGGTGACCCGCTGCCAGAGGGACAGCTTCTTATTGAACTTGTACCGGCCCACAACGGACAGATCGTAGCGCCGGGGATCGAAGAACAGGTTGTTCATCAGGGTCTCGGCAGCTTCCACCGTGGGGGGCTCGCCGGGACGGAGCTTGCGGTAGATCTCCAGCATGGCGTCCTCATACGTCTTGCTGGGGTCCTTCTCCAGAGTAGCCGCGATGCGGGGATCGTCGCTGAAGCGGTCCAGGATCTCCGCGTCGGTCTTGAGGCCCAGCGCCCGGATCAGGCTGGTGATGGGCAGCTTGCGGTTCTTGTCGATACGGACCCAGAACACCTCGTTGGCGTCCGTCTCATATTCCAGCCAGGCGCCCCGGTAAGGGATCACCGTGGAGGTGAGGATGGGCAGGTCGGTCTTAATGTCGACCTCCTTGCCGTAATACACGCCGGGAGAACGGACGATCTGAGAGACCACCACGCGCTCCGCGCCGTTGATGACGAAGGTGCCGGAGTGGGTCATCAGGGGGAAATCGCCCATGAAGATCTCCTGCTCCTTGATCTCCTCCGTCTCCTTGTTCCGCAGACGGACCGTCACCTTCAGGGGGGCGGCATACGTGGCGTCACGGGCCTTGCACTCTTCCACGTTATACTTGGGGGCTTCATCCATCCGGAAGTCGATGAAGGTCAGCTCCAGGTTGCCCTGATAGTCAGAGATCGCCCCAACGTCTGCGAAAACCTCCCGCAGACCGGTGTCCAAAAATTCCCGATAGGAGGTCTTCTGGATCTCCAGCAGGTTGGGCATGGGCATGACTTCCTCGTGCCGGGCAAAATTCTTTCGGAGGGTTTTGCCGTAGTACTTGTCCTTAGCCATCTTCACTTTCACCTTTCTTTTGCTCCGCCGCCCTGTCCGGCCGCGGGGCAAGCATTGTATCCGATACGCTCGGGTGAGTTGTTAAATTTATTTCAGTTTCCTATTGCCTTTCGTTGGCGGATGTGCTATCCTGTGTTCGTAATCAGGATGGGATTTTATCCGCTTCCGTTCATATAAGCGACTTATTTTATCACGAAATCTCTTGTCTGTCAAGGGATTTTTATTTTTTATCCCCCGAAAAATCGTTTTCTTGTCTTACATCCCCCGTTCAAACGCAGAAAATGACAATTCCCCCGCCGAACCGTCCGGCATATTCCCGGACAGCCCCAGTCTCTTTACAGTCAAAGAGCGGCACACGGATTTCCGTGTGCCGCTGAGGCTGTCGATAAAGTGATAAATTTTCCGTGACGGTAAGGAAGGGTGTGCGCGGGAAACCCAAGAAGGGTGTCCCGCGCCATTAAAATCCTAAGTTTTCAGAACTTTTATGAAGTTCTGAAAACTTGCTCAGCGGGGAGAAAAGACTTTTTCGACACGCTGAGCGGCACACGGAAATCCGTGTGCCGCTCTTTTCATTTGTCAATTTTATTTTACTGATAAAGCTCCTCATCGGCGTAATCTCTGCTCTCCTGCTTGCTCAAACGGCAGGCCCGACGGCGCTCGATCGCCTCATACACATCGCTCCAGCTGCCGACCACCAGACAGACAAACGCGCAGAACGCCAGGCCGGCGGCCACAGTCTTCAATACAAAACGGGCAGTTTTATTCATGGTGAACTCCTCCTTATCAGGTGCGGCATATAAACGATCCGGTGGCTGTGGAATATCCGCAGCCATGCACCGGCTCTTCCAAAACGTGCCGGACAGCGGAGATCCTCCGCTGCTTTGCGGTTATTATACACGGTTTTCCCGCTGTTTACAATCCTTTTTTCCAGTCCTCCCGCAAAGAATTTCCGGTTTCCCGCGGAATGATAGCGACTGATGTTCAAAGCCGCTAAAACCGTTGACTTTTTGTTCCTCACCTATTATACTGATGGCAGTAAGCAGCGCAAACGTTTGAGTTCTCTGATCCGACTTTATTTTCCCTTGTATCTCAGCAGGCGGTCCGTCAGCTTTTCTGCCCTGCGGACGGAACGCCCCATCAACTTCTTGTGCCGGCGCAGGGCGGCGGAATGGATGATCGTTATGGAAAAATTCGACTCTCTCATCATCGGCGAGGTTGCTCAGGACACCAACGTGGATTTTGACGGCACTGTCGTCCAGGCCGTCGGCGGCGCGGTGTATTATTCCGGCTGCGCGGCAGCCAATATGGGACATAAGATCGCCGTCCTGCCCAAGGCGGACCTCAGCCAGCTGGACGTGACGGCAGCCTTCCACGAGAAGGCTCCCTCCATCAGCGTGTTCCCCCTGAACAGCCCCCACTCCTTTGTGACGAAAAACGTCTACCACACGGCGGACCGGGAGCGCCGGACCTCCACTGTGGACAGCCTCATCGCCCCCTACACCACCGACGAGGTGCCGGTGGATCAGATTGATGCCGCCATCTGGCATCTGGCCGGTCTGGCCGGCGGCGACATCCCCAATGAGATGATCCCCTTCGCCGCCAAGCATGCCATGGTGGCCATCGACGTGCAGACCATGCTGCGCTGGGTGGAAAACGGCGGCATGGTGTATCATGACTGGAAGGAAAAGAAGGAGCTGCTTCCCTACATCCGCTTCCTCAAGACCGACGCCGCCGAGGCGGAGATCCTCACCGGCCTGACAGACCGGGCGGAGGCCGCCAAGGTCCTCTACGGCTGGGGCGCCAAGGAGATTTTAATTACCCACAACACGGAGGTGCTGGTGTATGACGGTCACGAGATCTACACCTGCCCCATCAAGGCCCGGAATCTCTCCGGCCGCACCGGCCGGGGCGACACCACCTTTGCCGGGTACATCAATGAGCGGCTGACCAAGGACATTCCCACCGCTCTTCAGACCGCCACCGCTCTGGTCTCCCTGAAAATGGAGACGCCGGGTCCCTTCACCGGCACCCGTCAGGACGTGGAGGATTACATCAAGCTGATGTACTGATCCGGACCCGTGAACCAAACAGGCTGAGACTGCGGTCTCAGCCTGTTTTTCCGTTCCGCACCTCCCCGTCTCCGCTTGACATTCCAAGAAAAGCATAATAGACTACCATCAAGTTCACAATAAAATACAGAGTTCGGATCGTCTGTCAGAAAGGAGCGCGCCATGCGGACTATTTTATCCAGAGCACTGGCGGAATTGAACGCCCACCGGAGTGTGGTGCTGGTGACCATCGTCGCGGAGCAAGGCTCCGCCCCCCGGGGCCCCGGCAGTCAAATGCTGGTGGGTGCGGACGGTCAGCTAACGGGCACTATCGGCGGCGGGCAGGTAGAGCGGCAGTCCGAGTTGCTGGCCCTGTCCCTGCTGAAGGAGCGGCGTTCCCAGATACAACACTTCGCCCTGACGCAAGCCGGGGCGGACAGTCTCGGCATGGCCTGTGGCGGGGATGTGACGGTACTGTTTCAGTTCATCTCCCCGGAGGACATCCTCTGGCAGAGTGTGTTGGAAACGGCGCTGGACCGGCTCACCGCCGCCCAGCCCGGCTGGCTGATCCTGCGGACGGACGGCTCCGCCCCGGCGCTGCTGGACGGCGAGGGCATGGCCCTTTTGGGCAGCAGCGGTACAGCCCCCCTCTCCAAGCGCTGCGTCCTGACAGGAACCGACTTTTCTCTCCCCCTCCCCATTGGGGAGCGGGCGGTGATCTTCGGCGCGGGACACATCGCCCGGGCGCTGATCCCTCTGCTGCGCAGTGTGGAGTTCCGCCCGGTGGTGTATGATGACCGGCCCGCTCTGGCCGATCCCGCCGCCTTCCCCGACGCAGAGCAGGTGGTGTGCGGCGATTTTCGGAACATCGCCGGCACACTGCCCCTGTCCCCGGAGGATTATGTGGTGGTGATGACCTCCGGTCATCTTCACGATCTGGAAATTCAGGAACAGATTTTGCGGCAGGAGCTGGCCTACGTCGGCGTCATCGGCTCCCGGGCCAAAATCGCCGCCGTCAACGCCCGGCTCCGGGAGGCCGGTATCTCCGAGGAAAAGCTCCGCACTGTCCACACCCCTGTGGGAACACCTATCAAGGCCGTGACCCCGGCGGAGATCGCTGTGAGCATCACCGGGGAAATGATCTACGAGCGGGCCTGCCGCCGGGAGGACCCGGCTCATCACGCCTGCCCCATGGTCTGACCATACCATTTCAAACACTGAAAAGAGGGATCTTATGCTCGTTGTCATCCGAGGAGCCGGAGATCTGGCCACCGGCATCGCTTTGCGGCTCCACCGGGCCGGGTATCAAATCGTTATGACGGATCTCCCCGCCCCCACCTCCATCCGCCGCACCGTCTGTTTCTCCGAGGCCATTCGCTTGGGAGAGATGACAGTGGAGGATATTTCCGCCCGGAAAGCCGAGACCCCGGAGGAAGCCCTGACTCTGGCCCAGTCCGGTATCGTGGCCGTTCTCGCTGACCCGACGGGAGCCTGTATCCCCACCCTCCGGCCCGGCGCGATGGTGGATGCTATTCTGGCGAAAAAGAATTTAGGCACCGCCCTGACGGACGCCCCGGTGGTGATCGGCGTCGGCCCCGGCTTCACCGTGGGGATTGACTGCCACGCCGCCGTGGAGACCATGCGGGGCCACACGCTGGGCCGGGCGCTGTACACCGGCAGTCCTCTGCCCAACACCGGCATCCCCGGCCTCATCGGCGGACGCAGCGGCGAGCGGGTCCTCCGGGCCCCGGCGGACGGCATTTTTGAGCCGCGCATGGAGATCGGACAGTTGGTTCAGGAGGGAGAAATTGCCGCCACGGTAAACGGCAAACCCATGCGCTGCACCCTCACCGGTTGTCTCCGGGGCTTGCTCCAGGGCGGCTTGCAGGTCCACGAGGGCATGAAATGCGGCGACATCGACCCACGGGGCCAGCAGGCCAACTGCTTTACTGCCTCCGACAAGGCCACCGCCATCGGCGGCGGCGTACTGGAGGCACTCCTCCACTTCGGATGCCTGCCGGATTGACCTTTACAGTTGACATTTCCCCCTATTTTCCGGTATGATAGGAACAATTATGTAGGGAAACCTGTTTTTACACTTGAATTGAGAGGCACTTTATGGCAACAACATTTATCGACAAGGCCCGGATCACGGTCCGGGCGGGCAACGGCGGTAACGGCGCAGTGGCGTTCCACCGCGAAAAATATGTGGCGGCCGGCGGCCCGGACGGCGGCGACGGCGGCAAGGGCGGCTCCATTATCTTGCAGGTGGACGACAACATGTCCACCCTGATGGACTTCCGCTACAAGCGCAAATACGTGGCAGAAAACGGCGTGGACGGTCAGGGCGGCCGCAAGTCCGGCAAGGACGGCGCCAATCTGGTGATCCGCGTCCCCCGGGGCACGCTGGTGCGGGACGCCGAAACCAATGAGATCATTCAAGACATGAGCGGCAGCGAGCCCTATGTCCTCTGCAAGGGCGGCCGGGGCGGCTGGGGCAATATGCACTTCGCCACCCCCACCCGGCAGGTGCCCCGCTTCGCCAAGGCGGGCCTGCCCGGCGAGAGCCACGATGTATTTCTGGAGCTGAAGCTGCTGGCGGACGTGGGCCTCATCGGTTTCCCCAATGTGGGCAAGTCCACACTGCTGAGTGTGGTCTCCAAGGCCCAGCCCAAGATCGCCAATTACCACTTTACCACCCTCTATCCCAATCTGGGCGTGGTGTGGGTGGACGAGGGTGTGTCCTTCGTCATGGCTGACATTCCCGGCATCATCGAAGGCGCCAGTGAGGGCGCCGGTCTGGGCCACGATTTCCTGCGGCACATTGACCGCTGCCGCCTGTTGGTCCATGTGGTAGACGTGTCCGGCAGCGAGGGCCGGGACCCTGTGGCGGATTTTGACGCCATCAACACCGAGCTGGAGCAATACAGCCCCGATCTCGCCAAGCGGCCCCAGATCGTAGCCGCCAACAAGGTGGACATTATGACCGACCCGGAAAATCTGGAGCGGCTCCGCGCCCATGTGGAGGCCAAGGGCTTCACGCTGATGGAGATCTCCGCTGCGGCCCATCAGGGCACCCGGGAGTTGGTGGGCAAGGTAGCGGAGGCTCTGGCTTCCTTGCCGCCGGTCACGGTCTACGAGCCGGAATATGTCCCCAAGCCGCCGGTGGTGGACACCAGCGAGCCGCTGGACATCCAGCGCTTGGACGACGGCCACACCTGGCTCATTCAGGGCCCGTGGCTCCAGCGCCTCATGGCCAACGTCAACTTCGACGATTACGAGAGCCGCATGTGGTTCGACAAGACCCTGCGGGAATCCGGACTGTATCAGCAGCTGGAGGAGCGGGGCATCGAGGACGGCGACACCGTCTCTCTGGACGGCTACGAATTCGAATATCAGTATTGACAAAATGCCCCCGGCCAATGGCCGGGGGCGTTCCGCATTCCATTCGTTTTGATCAGCAGAAAGCAGAAGGGACCTGCGCAGATGCGCAGGCCCCTTCTGTTTCGTTTTAGAACATGCGCGTCAGAACTATGACCTTGGCTTACGTCTCAGCAGCGGCCTCTCTGGACTTGCTGAACGCCTCCATGGCTCTGGCATTTTCTGCCCGCTTCGCCTCGATAGCATCCTTCAGGAGCATATCCTTCACCTTCATCAGCCGGGTGGTGGTGGAACGGTCATTCTCGTCCAGCTTCATGGTGATATAGCGGATGGCCTCCTGGGTGTTGGGGATCATCACATATTCCAGTGCGTTGACCCGGCGGCGGGTCTTTTCGATCTCCTCCGCCATCAGCTGGGCGGATTTTTCGATCTGCGCCAGCTTCAGCATCTTCCGGAACACAAGGCCAAGAGCCTCTACTGCATCGTCCAGTTCACCGGAGGTGGCGGCGAAGCCGTAGGGGTAAATGTCGGAATCCGACTTCGTCTTTGTCTGGAAATCGTACACCGGCACGTTGACGGACATGATGTTCTGAGTGGTGCGGGTGAGCTCCACACTCTGCTTGGGATACAGCAGCGCCTGTTCCAGTGCCTCGGAGGACATGAGGGCAGAGGCCACCGTAAAGGACTTGTGGACCCGCATCAGGTCCTCCTCCACCTCGGCGCGGAGAGAACGCACCTCTCGGACCGTATCCAGGAACTGCTTCATCAGCTCATCCCGCTTATCCTTCAGCAGCTTATGGCCCCGCTGGGCGGTTTTCAGCTTGCCCTTGAGACGGGTGAGCTCCATGCGGGTAGGGCTGACCGTGATATTTGCCATGGTTCACCCCTCCTTACTTCTGCTCGTCCTTTTTCGGCCAGTATTTCTCGATCAGCTCCGGCTTGATCCGCTTCAGCTCGCTCTTGGGCAGGATGCTCAGCAGCTCCCATCCCAGATCCAGCGTTTCCTCGATGGAGCGGTTCTCCTCGTAGCCCTGGTTGACGTAGCGTTTTTCAAATTCGTCTGCAAACTTGGCGTACAGCAGATCCGTGGGGGTCAGCGCCGCCTCGCCCAGAATGCTCATCAGCTCCTTGTTGTCCTTACCGGTGGCATAGGCGGCAAAGAGCTGGTTCATGGTGCTGGCGTGGTCCTCACGGGTCTTGCCCTCGCCGATGCCCTTATCCTTCAGACGGGACAGGGAGGGCAGCACGTCCACAGGGGGATGGATGCCCTGGCGGTACAGAGCGCGGCTCAGGATGATCTGGCCCTCGGTGATATAGCCCGTCAGGTCGGGGATGGGGTGGGTCTTATCGTCCTCAGGCATAGTCAGAATGGGGATCAGGGTGATGGAGCCGGGATTCCCCAGACGGCGGCCGGCACGCTCGTACAGCGTAGCCAGGTCAGTATACAGGTAGCCGGGGAAGCCGCGGCGGCCGGGGACCTCCTTCTTGGCGGCGGAGACCTCACGCAGAGCCTCAGCGTAGTTGGTGATGTCGGTCATGATGACCAGCACCTGCATCCCCTTTTCAAAGGCCAGATACTCAGCGGCGGTCAGGGCCATACGGGGGGTGGAAATACGTTCCACGGCGGGGTCATTGGCCAGGTTGCTGAACAGCACGGTACGGTCAATGGCGCCGGTGCGCTTGAACTCGCTGACGAAGAACTCGGATTCCTCGAAGGTGATGCCGATGGCGGCGAACACCACGGCGAAGTTGGAGCCTTCATCCCCCAGAACCTTGGCCTGACGGGCGATCTGCGCCGCCAGATTGGCGTGGGGCAGGCCGGAGCCGGAGAAGATGGGCAGCTTCTGGCCGCGGACCAGCGTATTCAGGCCGTCAATGGTGGAAACGCCGGTCTGGATGAACTCGTTGGGATAGTCGCGGGCGGCAGGGTTCATAGGCAGGCCGTTGATGTCCCGATACTCCTCAGGGAGGATGTCGGGGCCGCCGTCAATGGGCTGGCCCATGCCGTTGAACACGCGGCCCAGCATATCACCGGACACGCCCAGCTGCAGGGGGTGGCCCAGGAAGCGGACCTTGGCGTCCGCCAGATTGATACCGGCGGCGGATTCAAAGAGCTGGACCACGGCGGCGTCGCCGTTGACCTCCAGCACCTTGCCCCGGCGGAGGGAGCCGTCATGCAGCTCGATCTCCACCAGTTCGTCATAGGTGACGTTTTCCACCATGCGGACCATCATCAGAGGGCCGCTGATCTCCTCAACGGTTTTATATTCACGGATCATTCGTCATCCCCTCCTTTGGCTGCAATGGCAGCGATCTGCTGCTCCATATCAGACTGGATCTGATCGTAAACCGCCGCGTATTCCTCGGCAGGCACGCTCTTGGCGCGGCCGATCTGCTCACGGGCCGGGATCTGGAACAGTTCCTGGGCGGAAGCGCCCTTGGCGATGGCGTCCCGGCAGAGGACGTCATAGCTGAGGATCATGCCCAGCAGCTTCTTCTGCCGCTCGTAGTCGGAGAAGCTATCCACATCCATAAAGGCATTCTGCTGCAGGAAGTCCTCGCGGACCATACGGGCCACCTCCAGCGTCAGCTGGTCGCCGGCGCCCAGAGCGTCCTTACCAACCAGCTGAACGATCTCGTTCAGGCTGGCCTCGTTTTGCAGGATGCCCATAGCCTTAGTGCGGTCCCGCATGAACTCGGGGCCGAGATTTTCGTCAAACCACGGCTTCAGGGAGTCCAGATACAGGGAATAGGAGCTCAGCCAGTTGATGGCCGGGAAATGACGCTTGTAGGCCAGAGAGGAGTCCAGTGCCCAGAACACCTTGACGATCCGCATGGTGGCCTGGGAAACCGGCTCGGACAGGTCGCCGCCCGGAGGGGACACGGCGCCCACAGCCGTCAGGCTGCCCCGGCGCTCGTCGGAGCCGATGCACTCCACGCTGCCGGCCCGCTCGTAGAACTGAGCCAGACGGGAGGCCAGATACGCGGGGTAGCCTTCCTCGCCGGGCATCTCTTCCAGACGGCCGGACATCTCACGGAGGGCCTCGGCCCAGCGGGAGGTAGAGTCGGCGATAACGGCTACATCGTAACCCATGTCGCGGAAGTACTCCGCGATGGTGATACCGGTATACACAGACGCCTCACGGGCGGCCACGGGCATATCGGAGGTGTTGGCGATCAGCACCGTCCGCTTCATCAGGCTTTCGCCGGTGCGGGGGTCCTTCAGCTCCGGGAATTCCCGCAGAACGTCGGTCATCTCGTTGCCGCGCTCGCCGCAGCCGATGTAAACCACGATGTCCACGTCGGACCACTTGGCCAGCTGGTGCTGCACCACGGTCTTGCCGGAGCCGAAGGGTCCGGGGACTGCCGCCGTGCCGCCCTTGGCGATGGGGAACATGGTGTCGATGATCCGCTGGCCGGAGCACAAGGGCCGCTTGGGGGGATACTTCTTCGTATAAGGACGGCCCACACGGACGGGCCACTTCTGGAGCATGGTGAGGGGGACTTCCCTGCCGTCCTCGGTCTTGAGGGTGGCGACGGTCTCCGTCACGTTGAAGGAGCCGCTCCGGATGGAGGTGATGGTGCCGCGCATGGTGGGCGGCACCATGATCTTATGGAGCACAACGGCCGTCTCCTGGACCGTGCCCAGGATGTCACCGCCGATGACCTGATCGCCCACCTTGGCCACCGCGTTGAACTCCCACTTCTTCTCGTGGTCCACGGCGGGGACCTCCACGCCGCGGGTGATGCAGGCGCCTACCTTCTCCACGATCTTCTCCAGCGGACGCTGGATGCCGTCATAAATGCCCTCGATCATGCCGGGGCCAAGCTCCACGCTCATAGGCGCGCCGGTGGTCTCCACCTCGGCGCCGGGGCCCAGACCAGAGGTCTCCTCATAGACCTGAATGTTGGCGGTGTCACCCTTCATGGTCAGGATCTCACCGATCAGGCGCTGGGGGCCGACACGGACCACGTCGGACATATTGGCGTCCGCCAAGCCCGTAGCCACCACCAGCGGCCCGGAAACTTTAACAACTTTACCGCTCAAATTCGATAACCTTCTTTCTTCAATTTTACAGAAGGAACAATAGAACTTTTCTGCTCTCCCACCGCCTTGGGCGGTGACGCCCGTTTGCGAACCGGCGAGAGAGAATCTAAAGGGGAAACAGCCGCAGCGCCGCCTGCGGCGGAACAAGCAAGGCTGTTTCGAGGCAGGCTCCCGATTGCCGGGTGCAAAGCACACGGGAATCGGATGAACCAACGGTGCAAAATGGAATCCCCTCTTTAAATCCTTACAGGATATCCGCACCCACGGCCCGTTCGATGGCGCTCTGGATGTTCGACTTGCCGATGCCCAGAGACCCTTCCCGGCCGGGGATCAGGATAATGGCGGGCTGGATATTGTCCTTATAACGGTCCAGCACGTCGGCCATATCCTTGGCCAGGGTCTCTGTCAGGTAAATCACCGCGCAGTCGGTTTTGGCCAGGTCATGGACGGTTTTCCGGGCCTCCTCCACGGAGGTGACGGGATAGGTGTCCAAGCCCAAGGCCCGGAAGCCCATGACGGACTCCCAATCGCCGATGACGGCGATGGAATAGGTTGCTGCCATGTTCTCCCCTCCTTACGCGCAGGTCCGCCGCAGGCGGGACCGGATGACCTCCGGGCTCAGCCCGGCGGCGCGGCCCATCAGCAGGATGCGGATGTTGGTGTACTCCGTCTCCCGGGCCGCCAGATAAGCCAGCAGCGGAGCTTCCCCGAAGGGGATCATCTGTGCCCCGGCCAGATAGTCGCTGACAGCGTCATCGCAGCGCTTTTCAAACTCCGTCAGGGAGCCGCCCTTCAGGGCCGCCTCCCCTGCCTCCGCCGCCTGTGCGAACCGGGTGGGGCCGTAGATCTCGTTCAGACCGCCAGCGGGGTGATTCGCCGCCGCCAGGATCGCCGCCGGTTCCACGGTGCCGCTCTCAAAGAGAACGCCCGCCAGAAAATCGGCGTTTTTTCCCATCCGCAGCGTCCGGATCAGCGCCCGGAGGTTGGCTGCGTCGATCTGGGTCTCCACATATCCCCGAAGGAACTGGCTGCCGGTATCCTCTGCTACTTGGGCCATGTCCCGGTACATCCAACGGTCCAGTACGATGTCGCTGAGCTGGGGGTCCCGGGTGGTATCCAGTACGGACTTGGCCTCCGCCACCGCCGCCGGCAGAGCGCCGGGCAGTTTGTCCAGTTCTCCGCTTTCCACGGCGGTTTTCAACTCCGCTGCTCCGATGCGACCCATATCCATCAGCATCCGGTCCGGGCTGGTACCCATAGCGGCTGCCTTCAGGATGGCCTTTGCATTGTGATAGTCGTATTTCAGCTTGAATATGTCGATATATCTGGGATCCGGCGCGCCGTCGCCAAGGTCGGTGAGCAGCTCCTCCCGGGCCTGAGACAGCGCCGCGTCCATAGCCTCCGGCCGGGCGGCGTCCAGCTCCGGATAGCCGCAGTCCTGAAGAAGCTTGGAGACTTCCTCATCGCTGCGGGCCTCCAGCAGACGCTCCATGCGCTCCGCCGTCAGCAGCGTGGTCTCCATGGCCCGGACACGGGCGGAGATCGCCAGATAATCCGTATCTTTGATTTTGTTAGCCAAGGTATGACCTCCCCTCAGCCGAACAGCCGCTGAGCCACCTGTCCCGCCGTTTCCGCCTTCTGCAAACGAACCAGCGTATCAAAGGCACAGTTGACCTCAACGTTGCCGTCCTTGAGGATGAAGCCCCCCTGAATGGGCGCGGTCTCACCGGAGGGGGTCAGCTTGCCGCCGGACTTTCCGTTGGCAGCGTCCACCGCGGCCTGCCCAACCGTTTCCCGGTCCTGGGCGGAGAAGAGGACTTCTCCCACACCATGAGGCGCAGCCTGAAGCAGCAGCTCCGTCAGCACCTCTACGTAACGGGTCTCCGACAGATTCCGCAGCTTTTCCAGCGCCTTGGCGTAGGTCTCCTCCATGACCGCCTGCTTAGCGGCCAGGACCGTTTTCCGGGCCTCCATCTGGGCGGCGCTGATGAGACGTTCCTCCCGCTCCGCCGCCAGACGCTCGTTCCGGGCAGCCAGATCGGCCGCTTCCTTGTCCGCCTGGGCCTGATAGCGGGCGGCGACCGCCGCCGCCTCCTGCCGGGCTTTTTCCAGCAGGGCGTCCGTCTCCGCTTTCGCGTCGGTATTCAGCCGCTGGATAATGGTATCAATTCCGTTCATCATTGAATCCCCTTTCTTACAGGGATCAGGCGCTGATATTGATGATCATCAGCATGGAAGCCAGCAGGGACAAAATGGCGTAGAACTCCACGGTGATGCAGAGCACCATGCCCTTGGACCAGTCATCCGGCTTCTTGGCCAGAATGTTGATGGACGCAGCAGCCACGCGGCCCTGCGCGATGGCGGAGAACAGGCCGCCCAAAGCCATGGGCAGGCAGGCCGCCAGATACTGGAAGCCCTGGGCAATGGTCAGTTCGGGCAGGGAGCCAGACAGCAGGCCCATGCGGAAAATGGCGAAGAACCACACCACCAGGCCGTACAGGCCCTGGGTGCCGGGGATGACCTGCAGAATCATGACCTTACCGAATTTGCCGGGGTCCTGGCACAGCAGGCCAGCGCCGGCCTCACCGGCCATGCCGGTGCCCTTTGCGGAGCCGATGCCGGAGAGAACAGCCGCCAGGCCAGCGCCCAGCAGGGCCAGAGCCAGACCGCCCCAGCTGCCAAAGAAAGTACCGCTCTGCTGCAATTCAAACATTTGAGCCAATTCAGTCATAATAGGGTTCCTCCTAAATAATGATTTATTTTGTAATGTCAACGTATTTGGTGTCCGCCATCAGGGGCTTGAAGGGCTTGCCGCCGTCCTCGTAGAACTTGCCGAAGTACTCCAGGCACTGGAGACGCAGGTCATGGACGTAGCAGCCCAGCAGGTTCAGCGCGAAGTTCAGGGCATTGCCTGCCAGCGAGATGATGAGGAACACGATGATGTTGCCGGGAATGGCGCCCAGGGTGTTGAACACCTGCGCGATGACGCTGCCCGCCAGCATCAGGGCCATCAGACGGGAGTAAGAGAGGATGTCTCCGAAATACCCGGTGATGTGATTGTACAGAGAACCGAAGATCCCGGTAATTTTGCCGAAGCCCTTGTTGGTCAGCACCGGTCCAAGGACCACCATGGCAAGGCCAACATAGAGGACCACGCTGGTCATGCCGGCGGCCATAAGGCCGATCCCGGCAAACACGACCCACCAGGTCAGCTCTTCCCATACGGCGTCCATCACCTGACCGTTTTTCAGCTTCCGCACGAAGCTGATGGCCATACCGGTGATGATCTGCACCATGCCAAGTGCCATGGCTCCGATGAGGATCATCAGGGTATCATCCAACGGGGTGAACAGGGCCGGAAGAGCGAACTCTCCGCCGGTGGTGAGCTTGACCACCTGAGTCAGGAAGTCTCCGAAGAAGCCGCCGGTGAGGGCGCCCATAATAAAGGTGCTGACGCCGCAGAGGGTCATCAGTCCGAACAGGTTCCCCGCCGTGCCCTTGGGCGCGTACTTTTTGCTGATGAGGAATCCCGCCAGGAACATCAGCAGGCCGTAGCCCATATCCGCCATCATGATACCGTAGAACAGGATGAAAAACGGCGCCATCAGGGGGTTGGGGTCCACATTGTCGTATCTGGGGAGGGAGTACATCTCCGTCACCATGTTCAAAGGTTTCGTGAGCCAGTTGTTTTTCAGCTGCACCGGCACGTCGGGGATCTCCTCCTCCGTGGGGTCCAGCGCTTCCCAGGCGCAGCCCTTTTCCGTCAGGAACGCGCCTACCGCCTTTTCCTGCTCCGCCGGGACCCAGCCCTGAAAATACAGCACCGTTTCATCCGTCAGGACACTCTCGGCGCACTGCTCCTTGGCTGCCTCGGCCCGGAGCCGGTCGGCGTAGATCCGAAGGGCGTCCCGGTTTTCCGCACTGGCCGCGATGGCGGCAGCGGCGTCATCCTGAGTCTTTTTGTTTGCCTCCAGCTCCCGTTCCAGAGAACGGATATTCTCCGCCGCCGTCCCGGTCATTCCCTGGAAAGTCACCGCGCTGAAGCCGAAGGGCCGCAGCAGCTCCTGTGTTTTCTCCTCATCGCCGCGGTGGACGATCACAAGCAGATACTTCTGTAATTTGTCGGCGCTGATCTCATACAGCTCCGCCGCCAGGCCCTCCGCTTCCATCTGAACGCGGATAGCACCCACGTCCGTCTGGCCGGGGCAGACCCCCAAGCGGAAAATGGTGTGAGCGGTGCCGGATCGCTCCAACGGAAGGTCCAGCGATTCCCACGGCTTCAGGGCGGCAGCGCGGCTCTCCAGCCGTCCAGCCTCGCTCTGGGCCTTGGTCAGGATCCCCAACTGCTCCCGCACCGCGTCACAGGCTGCCTGAGCCTTTTCCGCAGCGCCGGCATTCAGGAATTCCGCTTCCGTGATGGGATGGCGTTTGATGAACATGCCGTCCTTCAGTTTGGCGTACTGTTTGATGGCGTCCAGCGCTGTGTTGACGTCGGTGAGCTGCCCCTTACGTTCGGCAAGAGACGAGCCGCTCCGCTGAAACAGCGACGCCCATTGGGGGTCCGCAAGGACCTCGCTGGGTTCGCTGATCTCCACACAGCCCAGATGCAGCAGTCCTTTCAGAAGTTCTTCCCTGCGATCTGCCATTGCAATAACATGGAGCTTTTTCATTTTGACAATGGCCATCTCAGTGTTTCACTACCCTTTCTACAATAAACTCGGCGGTCTCATCCAAATGCTGTTCCGCCTGCTCGCGCTGGCGCCGGCTCTCCGCCTCCGCCTCCCGCGCGATCTCCTGGGCCCGCAGCGCCGCCCGTTCCTCCGCCTGCCGCAGCAGGTCCTTGCCCTGTTCCGCCGCATCGGACCGCACCTGCTTTAAAAGCTCTGTGCCGTCCCGCTCGGCATCCAGGACCAACTGGCGCGCCTCCGCCTCCGCGGCGGCTCTGCTCTGCTTGTTGGCCTGTTCCGTTTCCGTGACTTGTCTGATCGCCTCTATGGACATCTCTCGTTCACCCTCCTTCCTGCAAAGTGCTACAGCAAATACCCGAAAATACTATCTGCCGGAAACCTTCCAGAAGAATAGATTTTCTAAATTTTCGGCTTTTCCCTCAAACCGATGCTGTTTTTTTCCTCATTCATTGTTACGTTTACCAGTATAGGAGATTATTTCCAAGAAAACAAGAAAACAAAAGTAAATTCTGGCACTTTCCCCTTTTTGTACAAGAACCGCCCGGCTCAACCACCATATTTCTTGGTACTTTGGATATTACTTTTTCTAACTTTTTATGCTACAATGAACCGGACAGGAGAAAGTGCTTCTGTCTTTTTCTTTTTACCTGTCTTTTTGTCAATTTCGCCAGACGTCCTTTTGTCCTCCCTACGTTTGTTTGTTATATATCAATCAATTTTGTCTGCATCGTGTTAAAAAAATCACAGGAGTGGAAGTTCACCCCTGTGATTTTTTTAACAGCATTTTGTTACTTTTTGTCACTTTTTGCATCAGTACCCTTTTCCAGAGCCGATGCCAGCCGATCCAGTTCTACGCCGGTCTGATCCATGGTCCTGGGAAGCTGTGCCAGCGTGACTTCCATTTTCCGCAGTTCCGCCGTCATGTGGCTGGAAGCCGTTTCAAATGTGCTCATCAAAATCTGGTACTGCTGCCGGAAGAGGTCCAGCGCCTTGTGCATCTGTCCCGCCGTGTGCTCCTCCAGCTCTGCTGCCCGCTGCCGGGCCTCGCACTCGATAGCCCCCACCTGACCGCGCAGCATGACATGGGCCTCAGCGTCCGGACGCAGCGCCTCCACCTGTTCCTTTAACTGGGCATTCTCTTTCTCCAGCGGCGCAAGACGCGCCATCTCTGCTGAAAGTTCTTCTCTGGCCTTGGTGAGTTCCTGAACCTGAGTCCTCAGTTCTTCTGCTTCCTTCTCCAAGCAGTCTGCTTTTTCCTGTAAAGCGTCCCGTTCTTCCCGGAGTTTTTCCGTCTCCTGTGAGAGCTGCTCGATATAGCGGGCAACATCTTCCTTGTCAAATCCTCCGAACGCCACACTCCTGATTGCGCTTCGCTCCATATCAACACCGCATTTCCGCGTTTTCCGCTGTATTTTTCAGATATTATAGCAAATTTTCTGTTGATTTACAAGTCCTACAAAAAAAGTGGAAATTTTTTTAAAAAAACTCTTGCATTTTCGTTTTGGGTATGCTATTATAAACAAGCTGTTTGGAGCAAGGCAGTACGCGCCGTTAGCTCAGCTGGATAGAGCGTCTGGCTACGGACCAGAAGGCCGGGGGTTCGAATCCCTCACGGCGTACCAAAAGTCCTCGAAATCGTCTGATTTCGAGGACTTTTGCTTTTCATAAGTTCCGTTTTTTGGTGCTGCTTTTTTCTGACCCAAACGCTGACCCCAACGGGAGCGGGTAGCGGAAAGCATCAGACGGCACGAGATAGGATGTTCCCCATCGTCTGGGCTGCTTTCAGCTGCGCGTCGGTGGTCACATGGGCGTAAGTGTCCAGCGTGAAACCCGCCGAGTAGTGGCCCAGCATCGTGGACACCGTTTTTACGTCCACACCGTTTTGCAGTGCCATGGTCGCGAAGGTGTGGCGCAGGTCGTGAAAGCGTATCCGTGGCAGCCCCGCCCGTTTCAGCACCCGCTGGAGCATGTGCAGGACGCTGTCCGGGGACATGGGGCCTCCGCTTGGCGATGGGAATACCCATTCGCTGTTTCCGACTTTGCATTTCTGCATTTTCAGTACGCTTATCGCGTCTGCCGACAACGGCAGTGTACGGTAGGCGTTTTTCGTTTTCAACGGGGCTTCGACCACCTTGCTGTTCTGCCGTGAGATGGCCCGTTGGATTTTCAGCGCACCACGGTCGAGGTCGACGTCCGTCCATTTCAGTCCCAACAGTTCGCCACGGCGTAGCCCTGTGGCGAGGTCGAGGTAGTAGAGTTCGTACACGCCGCTGTCCCTGGCCTCCCGGAAGAAGGCGCTGAGTTGGTCGGCGGTCAGGGTCTTCATCTCCTTGTGCTCCACCTTCGGCAGGGCGCAGCCCTGCGTTGGATTCTTGCTCACCAGTTTCTGCTCCATGGCGAGGTTGTACGCCGAACCGACCATCTGGTGGATGTTGCGGACGGTTTTCGGTGCCAGTCCTTTTGGCTTCTTTTTCGCTTCGATGCGGTCTACTCGCCCGCCGTCCAACAGGTGTTTGTAGAACTGCTGTAAGTCCAGAGAAGTGAGATCTGCCAACGGGATGCTGCCGATCTGCGGCTTGATGTGGTTTTTCAGAAAACCTTGGCTGGTCTTGAACGTGGACGGTCTGAGTTTTACTTTCGCGTAGTTCTCCATCCAGACCTCCAGCCAACTACCTACCGTGTAGGTCTTGGCCCGTCCGTAATCGATGCCGACGTTTTCCTCAATGGCTTTCTTCAACTTCTCCTTTACCTCAGCCTGCGTCTTGCCGAGAACATTCTTGATGATGGCTTTGCCGGTTTCTGGATCTCGGCCAACCGTGTACCGGCCCTCCCATCGACCGTCCTTTCGTTTGCGGATGTTCCCTTCCCCGTTCGCTCGTCTTTTCGGCATGGTATCAGCCCCTTTCGCAACGAACAATACCGCAAGTAAAGGAACAAAGCTACCGAAAAGCGAAATCGTTATCAGAAAGTTATCATTTGCACCTCGGAGCCGCGCCGCCTTATCTTTGACTATTGCGGCGCAATTTCTGCGCTGCCGGAGGCGTTCTTCTTTGGTTACAGCGGTGCGATTTTTGAACGGTCAAGAAGTCCTTTCATTGTCTACAGCGGCGCAAAATATACACGTTTTCCGCCGAAAATCGCCGTTGCACAAAAAGCACTTTTTTGAGTGGTTGAAAACGGCAAATTTCTCAACCGCCTGCGGAACGTCCACCTTGAAAAGTCCGCCGTCACGGGCATTTGCAGCCCCTCATGTTCACCCACGACCGCGAAAACGCCTCGCAAGGTGCACCTTAGACTGCGGTTTCAAAACCCCGGAAAGCCCCGAACTGCGGGGCTTTGTGGCCGGGCCGTGGGCGCTTGCGACTGCGGCCCTTTATCTTGCTTTCTTTTTTGTCCTCGAAAAAGCCGTGAAAAGTGCAGGAAACGCAGTCATACCAACGTTTCCAGCACATTGTCCACACGGTCTTCAACACCTCCGGCACAAACGGCCCTCGCTTGCTTTCTCGGGTGAAAATGGGTACACACTCGGCCCTGCTCAAAGGATCGCACACAAGGGCACACACGGCGAAACAGGTGGTGTTTTGGGTGGGGGGTGGTATCACTACTCTCGGAGCGTTCCGCACGTTCACCAACATCCCCGGGCCGGGTATCAGAACGGCGCACTTTGCCGCTTTGGGGTCTTGGTCCGGTGTGCTCCAGAAGGACACAGAGAGCCTTCGGGACAGCGATGCGCTTATGCGTGTCGCTGTCCCGCAGGCGTCGCGGCCCCGCTGGGCTGCGTGATCTTTTTACTTTTGTCGAAGTTGCGGCTTGTACACCCTGCGCTCAGAGCTTTCTGTGCGTGCGAGGCAGGGGTGGTATCACTACCCTCGGCGTGCTTTGCGTGCTTCTGAAACGCCGGACGGCCGCTTGCCAAGAGGTCTCATTTGCCGTTTTCTGAGGTTGCTAAGCAGTATTCTCTGTGCGGTCCCTTTTTCTGCTAATATGCAGATATCCCTGTTGGCAGTTCCAGTTGCAAACGCTTTCCCTCTCCCAACCACAGCGGGGCTTTGTGCTTCCAGCAGAATTGCGTCCAACAGAACAACTACGGTCTCGTTGGGATGCATGGATTCATCAAGTTTCGGTTGTCTAATTGTATTAGATTCGTCATCAACTTATATCACAAGATCGTAATTTCGATTGCACCATAAAATTTATGAGTGACTCATAAACTGACCAATATCTTTCGCTTTCGTTGTATTCACTCTATGATAGGCACAACAAGAGAGCTGCAAGGCTCACTATGAGGTTCATTCGTTCTTCCTCCTAAGAATCTCATATTGGTTTTCTTTCAGCATCGTTTACGTTTTTAGGATATGGTCAAGTCGGTCAAAGCAGCCCCGGACTGCCGGGGTCATCAGGTTGATGAGCACACCGTCCAGCAAGGCAAAGATCACCGTGCCCTCCCGCACCACGCCCAGCCCCAGACCGGCCCGCCAGCAAATCAGCAGAGCAAAAATCACATAGGCAAAATCCAAAAATATCTTGCAGGTGCCATAGCGCATACGGACCCGCTCCGCTACCAGCGCGCAGAACGCCTCGGCGGGATAGTTGGTGAAGTTGCAGTTTTTGGTAATGGTAAAGCCCAGACTGATCAGCCCCATTCCGCACAAGAAGCAAAGCATCTGCTGGAGATACCCTTGGGGAGCAAGGTACTGGAACGGCGCAAAGCGGTAGCGGAAAAAGTTCAGCAGAACGCCGTGAGCCAAAATGGGAAGCAGTTGGAAGCAGCGCTCCCACTTGAACTTGCTCCGCAGCATGAGAATCTGGAGCAAAAAAAACACGCCGTACAGGTAAATGCTGGCGGTACCCACCTTGATTCCGGCGGCGCCCGCAATAGCGGAGGCCGCCGCCGTGGAGGTGGTCTGCCCCAGTCCCGCGATAATGCCCAATGTGACGCCTGCGCACAAAACCGTGACGCCTGCCAGCATTTCCACCGCATGAATCAATCGTTGTTTCCTCTGAACAGACACGGAGAGCCTCCTTGTTATAAGGATGCCGGGGCTACTGGGATCAAACCAGCGGCCCCGGCAAAGCAATTATTATGGTAAATCAGATTAGAAGCCGATGGCAATGGCCACGCCCATGGAAATGAACGCGAACAAGAAATAGATGGCCATCAAGGGCAGGAAGAACTTGTACCACTTCTGGACAGGCACCTTGGCATAGTTCAGGAAAATCATCAGGGTGCCGTAGCTGAACCAGAACATATTGGTGATGCCATCGCCGAACTGATAGGCCAGAACAGCGGTCTGGCTGGTGAGGCCCAGCTCCATAGCGATGGGAACGATGATGGGAGCCAGCAGAGCGCCCTTGCCGGAGCCGGAGGGGATCAGGCCGTTGATGAAGGACACCAGAATTACGATGCCGATAGCGGCGGCCAGCGGGGGCAGGCCCTTCAGCAGCTGCGTGGCGTTATAAACGATGGTGGCGTTGATGTTGGCGGAGTTCATGACCCAGTACACGCCACGAGCGAAGCCGATCACCAGCGCGCCGCCCACAGCGCCGCCGGCGCCCTTAACGAAGGAGTTTGCAATCTCAGAGGGATGCAGCTTACCTACGATGCCAGAGAACAGCGCGGAAGCCAAGAAAACGGCGGATACGTCATCAATGCCCCACTTCACGCCGCCGAAGCCCTTCTGCATACCGATGACGGTCATAATCATAGCGGCCAAAATGCTCAGCAGCACCGCCACGTGGCGGCCGGTAACGGTGACGTCCTTGCTGGTGTCCAGCACCAGATCGGAGACGTCTACGCCGTGGACTAAACTCTTTGCGGGGTCCTTGGCGATACGGTTGGCATACACCACGGTGTAGGCCACGCCGATGATGGTCATGATAGCCCACAGCACGGCGCGGAAGCCCAAGCCTACGAACACGTCGCTGTCAGCGGACAGCAGGCCCATGTTCTGCAAAATGCCGTTGCACACGCCTACGGTGTAGAGGTTGGTAGGGCCGGTAACGAAACCGCCCATCAGTCCGATGATCAGCACGGCACAGGCCACGATGCCGTCATATCCCAGTGCCAGGATCATAGCCACCACCAGGGGTGCGAAGGGGATCAGGGTCTCGATCCAGCCCAGGAAGCCGCCGATGACGGAAAACAGCACCATCAAGGCGATCAGCAGGAACGTGCGGGAGCCAGAGCCGAATTTATGGACCATCTTGGTGATGCTGGAGTCAATGGCGCCGGTGCTCTTGTAGATCTCCAGCGCACCGCCGATCACCAGCACCAGGATCACCAGATTGGAGGTATCCTTGATGCCCATGGGCACGGCCCGGAACAGGTTGAATACATTGTTAAAGTTAAAGGCGTTCTTGGGCAGAGCGGTATAAACGCCGTCTACCAGGGTACCGGGGGTAATGATGAACGTGAACAGCCACGCCACAACAACTACCGCGAAAATCAGGACAAAGGGGTTTAGGTTTAAGGGTTTCTTCTGTTTCATAGGTTTCTTCTCCTCTCCAAATATCAAAGCTGCGTAAAGCAGGGATTCCCTATGGGCGCAGAAAGCCCGGACGCTTACTTAGGCTCGTTGGCCAGGGTCTGAACTGCCGCCAGATAGCCTACGGTGCCCTCCTCCATCATGGCAATGTCGATGCTGTCCCGGGTGGTATGGCACAGCTTGATCTCTGCCGGAGAATAGCCCAGACACTTGACGCCCTTGGCGGCATAGTGGCCGGTGTCGGTGGCGAAGGCCCAGGGCTTGGTCTGAATCTCGCGGCCCACGGCGTCCTCAATGGCGGCCTTGACCTTCTGGATATAGTCGGCGTCAGCGCTGGCGACGAAGGGATTCTCCCCCTGATAGCCGCGTCCCTCCACGCCGGTATAGGTAGTCAGGGGGAAGTAGAGCAGCTCCGCCTTAGCGGTGACGCCGTCCACATGGCAGTTTGCGATGGCAGCTTCCAGCTTTCGCTGGACTTCCTCCGGGGTATCGTCCCCGCTCTGGCGGTAGTCCACATAGAGCACGATCTCATTGGGGATGATATTGGTGCCCTCCTCAGAGGAGGTGATGCGGGTGCAGGACATAGTGGAGCTGCCGAACAGTCCGTCGCTGCCCATGGGGACCTTTTGCAGTTCCGGCAGCAACTGGGCCAGAAAATCGAAGGGATTGTGGCCCACATGGGGAATAGAAGCGTGGCAGGACTTGCCGGTAATGGTGATGACGCCGCAGCAGCGGCCTCGGCTACCGATGGCAATGTCATTCTCCGTAGCCTCACCTACGATGGCGTAATCCGTCAGCATTCGGTTCTCCTGGGTGTGGACCATAGCGCCGTAGCCGGCGATCTCCTCGGAGATCACAGCGGCGGTGATGATGTCACCCTTGGGCAGCAGGCCGGCTTCCTTCAGCAGGAAGGGAACATAGATCTGAATGGCCATGGTGCCTTTGGTATCGGAGGCGCCCCGGCCCCAGACCCGGCCCTCGGCGATCGCGCCGCTGTAGGGGGGGTAAGGCCACAGGCTCTCATCACCCTCGTAGACCACATCCATGTGGCAGTTGAGCATCACAGAACTGCCGCCGCCGGTACCCTTCATGGTGCCGAACACGTTGCCATAGCGGTCCACCTCCACCTTGTCGTAGCCCAGTTCCTTCATCTTCTCCTGCACATAAGCGGCCACTTCGCCCTCGTGCAGAGATTGGGAGTTGCGCTGGATCAGCTCCGAAGCGGTATGGACAATGTCGTCCTTGTACTTCGCGGCGATCGTTTTCAATACCTCGTTCATAGCTTCCTCACTTTTCATGTTTTATGAAGACCAGCTGCCGTGGGAATTGTGTCCCGCAGCAGCCGGAGATCATGCAATAGAACGCTTAGACCTTCTCCAGCGCCTCATCCAACTCGGCGATGATGTCCTCCGCATCCTCCAGACCAATGGAGAATCGCAGCTGCCCCATGGAGATGCCTGCGGCCTTCATATCCTCAGGGCTGTAGGCTCGATGGGAAGTCTTAGCCGGATAGGAGATCGTGGTGGCAAAGCTGGCCAGGCTGGGCACAAACTTAATCGTGGAGCACTCACGGATTAAGGCGCTGGCCCCCTGCTCGCCGCCGGCAATATCGGCACTGAGCATACCGCCGCAGCGGCCGTCCACAAACAGCTTGGCGGCCAGTCCATGCGAGGGAGAGGATTCCAGACCGGGATAGTAAACCTTCTCAACCTTGGGATGGCCCTCTAAAAACCGCGCTACCTTCAAAGCGTTTTTAGAGTGCTGCTCCATTCGCAGATCCAAGGTCCGCAGACTCCGGCACAGCAGCCACGCCTCCATGGGACCCATAATGGCACCGTACAGCGTGAAGCAGCGGTGGATCTGGGCAATGTTTTCCTTGTCGGACACCACCGCGCCGCCGATCAAATCGCTGTGACCACCCAAATACTTCGTGGCGCTGTAGACCACAATATCGGCGCCCATGCTCAATGGCCGGGCCACGGCGGCGGTGGCGAAGGTATTGTCTACCACGAGCTTGCAGCCGTGGGCGTGGGCGATCCCGGCAATGGCGGGCAGGTCATTCACTTCCATCAAGGGATTGCTGATGGTCTCAGTGTAGACCACTTTGGTATTGGGGCGGATAGCAGCCTCCACCTTGGCTGGGTCATCAAACTCCACAAAGGTGACCTCCACGCCAAAGCGGGGCAGTTCATGCTTAAAATAATCATATACGCCGCCATATAGGACTGGTGAGGAAACAATATGGTCACCGGCCTGCACATTGGCAATAATGGCATTGATGATTGCTGCCATGCCTGAGGAAAACACCAGCGCACCATCAGCCCCCTCAGCTGCCGCCAGCATTTCTTCCGCGGCATCCGTACTGGGATTGGTCATTCTGGAGTACACATAGCCATCGGCCTCTCCTGCATAAACAGCATCCAGAGAGGGCACGTCATCAAACGTGAACACACTGCTCATATAGATAGGCAGCACCTTTGGAACAGAAACACTGGATTGAATTTTCTTCGCCAGCTTCAAATCACCTGTATGGGCCAGCTTTGTTCTCATGTGACTTTCTTTCATGATGGTCGTCCCTTCTCCTTGTTCATTTTAGCATAAAAGTTTGGTGGAACCCCTTGCTTTTTTTTATTATAACAGGTACATTCTTAGAAGTGAAGCAACTGTTTTTCACATAGCGATATGAGTAAAAGTCATTACTCGAGCGGCGTACAAAAGACATTTGTCTGTATTGTGTATTGTGAACAGGATTGTACAGGCTCCCTGTTCCTGCCTGAGCAGCCGCTATATTTTCAACAGCAAAGGAGTCCTGAACCTCTATGACACTTCAACAGTTACAGTACCTGGTTGCGCTGGCAGAGAGCAACTCGATCAACCAGGCAGCCCAAAATCTATTTGTCTCTCAGTCCGGCATCAGCAAGGCGATCAAGCAGCTGGAAAGTGAACTGGGCTTTCCCCTGCTGGAACGCAGCAGCCGGGGCATCACCTTCACCAGCCGCGGCACAGAATTTCTCCATGACGCTTACAGTCTGATCAAACAGTTCCATACCATGCAGGATCACTATCTGCAAACGGAACCTCAGGGCATGATTACAATGTCCATCACCTCCCGTTACTATATTTTTGTAGCGAAAGCAGTTGCAAAAATGGCAAATCTATTGAAGGAACACAACTATTTTATCCGTCTTCAGGAGGGAAAAGTCAGCGATATCATTCAGGATGTGGCAACCCGTCGGAGTCAGCTTGGCTTTATATCCTACTATGATACCAACGCAGAGTTTATTCAGCATGAGCTTGAGCGCTTCAATCTGGAATTCCACAGTCTTTGCAGCAACCAGCTCCATGTTTTCCTGTCCAAGAACCATCCGCTTGCCAAAGAACCCAATATCACCCTCTCCATGCTCAGTCCTTACCCATATATCTTCTACGACGGCGGCAACGATCCATACGGCTATACTGAGGAGGTCTTTTTCCCCGTACATCCGCAAAAATCCATCGCCGTATCAGACCGTAGCTCCATGCTGAATATCATCCGCCACTCAGAATGTTATAACCTTGGCTCCGGCTGGCTGTTGGAAGGCTACAGCGAATCCGATCTCATTACCCGCCCCCTCTCCCTTCCCGCCGACACAACCATGCAGGTCGGCTGGATCACAAAACGCGGATATATGCTGGATGCCGAATGTGAACAATTCCTCAAGTTCTGTCAGGAAGCCTTGGATGACTGCTGCACCGGAAGCCTGTAAATTTATCCGATGTTTATGGACAAAAACGTTCCGAACGGATGTGTTTTCCATACAGTGAGCTTTAAAACAAGCAATCTTGACAGCATCAAAGCGGCGTCTGCGACGCCGCTTTGATGACTTCCACACCGCAAAGACTATCCTGTGAAAACGCTTCTGAGCGTTCGCATACCCTGACCCACTTTTGACCCAGGATCCGAAAAAAGCGGGCAGGGCTGGACGGAGACAATGGAAAATCCGCCGAGCGAACGGCGGCAAAAAGCACAAATCGGAGCTGAAATGACTCCGATTTGTGCTTGAAACTGCCTCATAACCCGGAGGTCGCAGGTTCGAGTCCTGTCTCCGCAACCAGAAAGTCCTGATTTCTTGCGAAATCAGGACTTTTTCCGTACTTTTGTGCCCAATATCTTACTTGCTGTTTTTTCTGACCCAAACGCTGACCCCAACGGGAGCGGATAGCGGAAAGCACTATACCGCACCAGAGAGAATGTTACCCATTGTTTTTGCCGCTTCACGCTTGGCGGAGGTCGTTACATGAGCGTAGGTGTCCAGCGTGAAGCCTGCCGAAAAATGCCCCAGCATACCAGATACGGTCTTGATGTCCACACCGTTTTGCAGTGCCAGCGTTGCGAAGGTGTGACGCAGGTCATGGAAACGCACCTTCGGCAGCCCTGCCCGCTTTAGAACGCGGTGCAGCATGTGCAGCACACTGTCCGGGGACATGGGGCCTCCGGTGGGTGACGGAAACACCCACTCGCTGTTACCCGTTTTTCTTCTCTGCTGCATCAGAACGTCTATCGCGTCTGCCGACAAGGGCAGGGTGCGGTAGGCATTTTTTGTTTTCAGCGGCATCTCAATGATTTTGCCGTCGATGCGCCCGATCTGCCGTTGAACCCGAAGGTCTCCTTTTTCCAAATCAATGTCCGACCATTTTAATCCGAGCAACTCGCCCCGCCGCAGGCCGGTGGTCAGGTCGATGTAGTACAGGGCGAACACGCCGCTGTCTTTTGCCTCGCGGAGGAAGGACGTCAACTGCTCAACAGGAAGCGTCTGCATTTCCTTGTGCTCTGCCTTCGGCAAGGCACAGCCATCTGCCGGATTGCGGGCGATCAGCCGCTGCTCGACTGCCAGCTTCAGGGCAGAGGAAATGATTTGGTGGATGTTGCGTACTGTTTTGGCGCTCAGTCCCTTGGGCTGCTTCTGTGCTTCGATTCGCTTTACCCGCCCTTCTGCCAACAATTTCTTGTAGAACTGTTGCAGATGCAGCGTCGTCAGATCATTCAACGGGATCTTGCCGAGCTGCGGCTTGATGTGGTTTTCGATGTAGCCATGATAGGTCAGGTAGGTGGATGGGCGCA
>OJKY01000076.1_pt1 | contig 89995 bp, 77 predicted proteins | sample 1596571 | NCBI WGS metagenome assembly OJKY01 (sample SAMEA4350170, study PRJEB24818) | metagenome | biome: human; feature: gut; material: faeces | place: Denmark | collected 2013-09 | reverse complement strand
TCCCTTGGAAATCATAGCCTTGTACATCTCCTCCGACGTGCGTGCGTCCGACAGGTAAGGCGTGGTCTCTTCCATCTGTTCCTCCGCCTCGGCCTTCAGCCGTTCCAGTTTCTCCTGCGCCGTTCCCTGTTTGTCCTTGACGTCCTCCTCAGGGGATGTTTCGGAAGAGGTAGCCGTACTTTCCGTCTCGTAGTTCTCGCTACCGATACTGAAGCCGGTCTCGCTTTCCGTGACAGCCACACTCTCTTCCTCTTCCGGTGCGCCGAGGTCGAAAACTTCCTCGTTCGGTTTGTCCGTCCCCTTTTTCCCGTAGATGTCATGCGCTATGATGACGGCGTAGTAAATGATGTAGGCAACCGTCAGGACGATGGCAAAAATGAAATATGAGTTCATGTATTTAGTATGAATATTAAAATTTGTATTAGTATGATTTTGCAAAGAAACGCACGAAATATAAAACCATAAAATAATTGAGCATTAAACATCTATTTCGTTAATGAGATTTATGTAATTTCCAAAAATCGTACTATTAAATCGTACTATATTGCAGTCTCTATGGAGGGAAATGGAGAAATCGGGGCATAAAAAAAGCTCTCGTGGTGGAGAGCTTTAGGTGGCAAAGGAGAACACTGAATATCAGCGTTTCTTTCCGCGCAGGTAATCGTTCAGGTCTTTGTATTCCGCATAGTGGCAGGATTCATCGCTGACACGTCCATCATACATCCCGGCAATGGTCTCTGTGGTTCTCTGCCCGGCAAGGTCATTGTCGAGATAACAGTGGATGACCGAATATTCCTGTAAACGTGCCAGCGTCTTTTTCAAGTTGTTTACCGAGTTCATCACGAGGTAGTCGCATGGCATGGCAAGACAGACCGTTCGGTCGCCTGCCAGTTTCAGTGTCATATAGGAAAGGAAATCCATGAAGCCCTCGAAAACACAGACATTTTCCTGTGTCTCTTCTGTCAGATGTCTTATCAATGAGATGTCCTTGTTGTTCAGGCATCCCTTGTAATAGGCGTTGCGCACCTCGTAACCACCGGAGGTATTGCCGAATGCGAGAGCGAAATAATGACGGCCTCGCAGTTCATAATGCACCTCCTTGCAATACATACGGCCGATGTCCGCGTCGATAAGCCGGGATTGGAGGTAAGAGAACAGGGCGTGATGGCGGAGTGGAATCACGATCACGTCTTTCATTTCAGCCTCCACCGGTCGGGGTGGAGCGGTCGGCATACGGGTTCTCGGTAGTGATGCGCCATTCACAAGCCTCTCGATATACGCCAGTGCCTCGCTCACGCAGTCCGTCCGGCAAATGTATTTTGCCAGTTCCACCAGGTCGCCGCCGGTCGCCTCGCCGAAATCGTACCATTCATTGATTCGGTCATTCACCTTGAACGACGGGGTACGCTCGTTCCGTAACGGTGAGAAGTACCAGTATTGTTCCGATTTTATATGCTGTGCATGGTGGCCGAGCTGTGCCAGAAAATCCACGATGCGTACTTGTTTTGCTTCTGCTATGGTCATCTATTTTTCTTTCACTTGATTTCAAAAAAAGGTTTAGTTTAGTTTTTCCCCTATATATATAAATACTAAAGTAAACTAAATGATATAAGCCCGCGCACGACTTCATTCTTCATCAAAAAGCATGGCCTCGGTAGGCGTCATGTCGTAATAGAACAACTTGTCCCGTTTGATGATGAGCTTGAGGTTGTCTATCAGGTATTGCATCAGTTTTATCATGACACTCCGGCCGCGTTTGAATCCGATTGCCTCGTAGGAGACCATCAGGCTCTGCAGCAGGTTGTCGAATCCCCGGATGGGCTTTTCCCCGAATGCGGCAGAGAGAGCTTCGCGGTGCTGTTCGATGCTCAGTTCCGTAAACCCCGTTCTTGCCTTGGGCTTCGGGGGCTCGCCAAACGAGTGTACTTCCGCAATGACGGGCAGTCCTGTTTCATTGATGGTAAATGCAAACGGCTTGAACTCTTTTTCCCGGATATGGAGCGCATGGACTTCGCTGATGCCGGGATTCTCGTTGCTCTTGCTGATGACCAGCACGGTCTCCGCCTTGTTGCTCATCTCCGTTCCGATATGTCCGCGCACGTTGTTGTCCCCTTTGTTCAAATGAAGCACACAGTGGATGTGCAGGTCGTATCTCGAAGACCATTCCATCATCCGGTTGATGACTTCCACCGATTCACCGGCATTATTGATGTCGAGCATCAGGTCGCGAATGCCGTCGATGATGACCAGTCCGTAGCCTTTCTGTTGGCGCAGCGCATAGTCGATGACCTCGATACGCACCGACGGCGAATATTCACGCAGGCAGAAAAAATCGAGATTCTCCGGATCGGTCGTCGTGGGCAACCCGGCCAGCCGCAATATACGCTCCAATACCGAGCGGCAATGGAAACGGCTCTGTTCCGTATCGACGTACAGAATACGCTGTTTGCCTTCGGGCAGATGTGCACGGTAGTTCAATACTTGTTTCCCCGCCAATGATGCGGCGACAAGCGCAGAGACGTTGAACGTCTTTTTCGATTTCGCCTTGCCAGTCGATGCACTGAAATTGCCGAGCGTGGCAATCGTTGAGTTATCTATCCAGATGATTTGTGGAGGGGTCTCATAAATGTCCGTCGCCTTGATTTGCGAGGCATGGAGGATGTCCGACAGGCGGTGTTCATCCATCCCCATGCTGGTTGTGCGGTCAATCCTTCTTTCGTTTTCCATAGCGTCTCTTGTTAAGGAACGGTTCTGTGGCGGCGGCTTCCGTCACCCTGCGCACTGCCTCGTTCATGGTAGGTTCATAATTCTGCAACAGCCATTCGTCCAATTCCTCCTTGGCGAAATAAACCATTTTACCGCGCGGTTTGTAGTGCGGTATCTCCTTGCTCGATGTGAGCTTGTACAGCATACTTTCAGAAACCCCGATATACATGCAGGCTTCCTGAAATGTGAAAACTCTCTTGGTCGTGAAGATGGTATTTTCCAGCAGCGTAATACGCTCCAAGAGACTTTCGACCGGTTCCAATTTCTTCAGTACCGATTCGATGGCGGCGAGCCGTCCGCTCATCCGCTCCATGAATGTCATTCTATTCGGCATAATAACACAGTTTGATTTTTGACAATGGAGATGAAACCTCCGTTATGCAGCGCGCTAACGGAGGTCAAAGGTATGTCCTGTAAACGAAGATGCCGTGATTTGGGGAATGATACTATGCACGTGTCATTGTAACTCTCATGCTTTTACCTTTCACATACTTCGCTTCTTGTCACTTTCTGTCATTCTTTCAGCCGATCAATGACCTTTCGGATGCTGTATGCGACCGATGTCATGTTGTTCTTGATGGATGACAGCGCGGAAGACAGGGTTGACACCGAAACGGAGCGTGTCCCGTCCTTGGACTGCAGGAATGCACCCTTGCCGAGAACATTCTGCCACCGAGATTGGATGAACGAGTTTTCAAGAAGCGCATCGAACAGGATTACCACACGGCGGATATTGTTCACGCGGATGGAAAAGCCCTTCTTGCAGGCGAAGAGAGCCTCCATGTCTTCAATGCGTACAGAAACACAGAACAGATGATAAGTATTGGCGCAAGCCACTATACTTTTCATCTGTTCCGGGGTAAAATTACAACCAAAAGAAAGAGAGAGAGCCGCAGGTCGGTTGATACGGGGCGGACCAAGCGGAGACAACGATTCCGAGGTGTCATACATCCGTTTCAACTTCATGCACTCATTAAACGTGAAATCCGGTGCGGCAAAGCAGGGCTGGACGGAACTGGCGCACTCGGTCAGCAGCCCCTTGACAATGTGGATGTTCATTTCGTGGCAGTTCCGGCAGGCCGCATGGTCACAGTCTATGTACCGGTGTCCGTTTACGAAATCGTCCACATAGCGGTGGTACTGTTTACCACCCAACACAACATCGTGGAGATAAACTGTTTTTGCTTCGGTAAGCAGGGCGAAAAGTTCATTCGCCACATCCTTGTCCGCAGCGAAGTGCTGCAGGTGTTGGCTCCCTCCAAAAAGAGAGAAGGCCGTCTTCAGGTCTTTTCATGTCGATTTACCTTTTTGAGTTTATAATATGTGATGGAAGCATTAACTTCGGTTGCATTTACAACCGGAGAAATGCCGTAAATATATGTTTGTAAATTAGACATGGACCACAGAATGCCTTCAATTAGTGAAACAAACCGTTTACAAGATTCACAGCCTCGTCCTTTTTCTTATTGATAATCTTGGCATACACCTGTGTCATTTTCACATCGGCATGGCCGAGCAGCTTCGAGACGGTATATAAGTCCGCTCCGAGCGTCAGCATCATGGTGGCAAACGTATGGCGACTGGTGTGGTAGGAGAACCGCTTGGAGATTCCGGCTGCTTTCGCCCAAGGTTTGAGCTGCATTCTGATTGTATTGGCGGACGGCAGGTCGAACACATTATCTTCTGATGATTTGCCCCCACGTTCCGGCATCCACTTCAACGCTTCAGGAGAGAGGGGCAGGTAAATAGGCTCTTTGGTCTTTTTCATGGACACGGCCAAACGGTACTGTCCCCTGTCAACGAACACGTCATTCCATTTCAGCTTGATTATATCGCTGATGCGTAATCCGCAAAAGCAGGAGAACAGATATGCGCATTTTACAATCTCGTATTCCTCGTGGGGCATAGGAGTGTCAATCAACGCCTGTACCTCTTCGATGGTCATGTACGACCGCATACTCTCCGGCTTGCGGATTTTCTCCGACTTCTCAAGTTCGTTGAAAGGGTTGGCCTTCATCTTTCTCTTCCTGACGGCAGAGTTCAACGCACCGTTCAACGCACGGTAATAATTGTGAAGCGTGTAGTTCGATATGTCCTTGCCTTTCGGATGATATTCCGTCAGCAGATAAGTGATGTAGCCACGACAAAAGTCCCCGTCAATCTGATCCAGTGTGACCATTTCTCCGGCATAGTCTTTCAGTATGCGCATGGCAATCTTGATTTGACTGCCATCTTTCTTACCGGCACTCTCTTGAGCCTCCATATAAACCTGCATCCAATCCAGCAGGAAAGTCTTGTCCTTACGGAATACAATCCCGGCCTCATTACTGGTCAGTTCGATAATACGCTTCGACTTGATGGCATTGGCGGCGTCCATTGTCGTCTGATTCTGCCTGCGGGAGTTGCTATCCGTTTCCGGGATAATATACATCTTGAGGTATTCATATGTCCGCTTTCCGTCGCGGTATATATCCAGATACAGGCTCTTGCTGCCATTGCTCAGCGACTTCATCCGAAGACGAATTGGCTCTTTGACTTTTGTATGATTCTTAACTCGTGCCATAGGGATTCCTTTCTCATTTTTTCTACTGCAAATATACGAATAAGTATCGAATTTGAGAAACAAATGAGAAACAAAATTGCACCAAACAAGAGCCAATCTACTGAAAGTACTGAAAACAACCGAAAATAAAAATAAGATTATAAAACTTTGATTTACAGGATATTTATTATCAATTTATTGGATGTTGTTTTCATTCTATACATATACTGCGTAAATCTGGTAAATTCAATCGGGGCAGAGGGATTGCTTGAACACCTCGATTTGCTGATTATGCGTGAAGACTGTGTACGTGGTACGGAGTATGAATCTACAAACATCATGGATTATGCAGTATCTTACTCCAATCGCTTTACAGCGGAGCAGCGTGAACGGTTGCGTTTTATTTTGGAGAAGGGAGCTTTTGTTCCTGGTCCGAAGAATCGTAGCGTTTCGAATGAAGCTCGTCGTGCCGTTTCGGGCGATTTGCCACATCGTGTAATGGAATAATAAATTTTCCCTTTCTTATTCTCTTCCGGCTGCATCTTGTCGTAGATGTGAGCCGACTTGGCCGTGAGGTCAGGCAAGAGAATGTTATAGCGGATGCCATCATTTTAAATCTCTCTTAAGATGGTATCCGCTCTTTTTTTGTTTTATAGGAATAATTCTGGTTCACGGCGTGCACTGAATTTCTCGTGCAGGATAGCAGTGAACGGGCTATAATAGGTTCGTGCGGCGTTCGGGCATTCTTTTACACAGGCGCAACAGCGGATGCACCGTATAATGTCTGTTTCAATGTGTGAACCGTCGTCGCTGATACGGATGGCATGGGTGGGACATACTTCCACGCACTCTCCACAGACAAAACAATGTTCATTACAAACCGGAGCCGACGGTTGGGAAGCTGGGACGACCTTATAGGGGAAATTCCCTTTTACAAAGAAGGAACTGATAAGGCTGGATAGTTCAGCACTGATACTTTGTTGCGTATGTTCCGTTTGCTGGGAAGGGCTTGTCGTCTGCAACTCTCCGATGCTGGCAACGGCTTCTTCCAGCTTTTTCAGACAGTCTTTACCAAACTGACTGGCAATTTGCAAGTCTTTGTCGTCTGGGCGGCCGGCTGCTACGGGCATTTCGGCTGTACTGTAACTGTGCTCTCCGATAAAGGCTCCTGCTGCCAGGGGAGTGAATCCTAATGATACGGCGGTATCACGTAGTTCCAGCAGAGCATCTTCGTAATCGCGGTTGCCATACACCACCACGACGATAGCTGGTGAATTGTTCCCTTTCAGGCGCTTGATGCGTTGTAGGGCTGTAGGGGCTACCCGCCCTCCGTATACCGGTGCGGCAATAACCGTCAGCGAGTCATTTATTTCGATAGGAGTATCGCCTTCATCGAGAGTCAAGTCGGTTTCGATTCTTCGTCCCATACCGATACCTTCGCCGATAGTTCGTGCTATTTTTGCCGAGGTATGGGTAGGCGAGAAGAAAACAAGATGATTGGTTGTATAGGTGTTCATAGGTCTGAGGTAAAAAGTTAGTTGTTGTTCCTGCAAAGATAAAGTTTTTTATATCGTTCTTCACACGATTTATTTGTACTTTTGCATCATTATGGAAGAACAATTTGATATACGTGATTATAAGCCAACAGGGAAGGAGAGGGATTTTGAAAACGCCCTTCGTCCGTTACAGTTTGGCGACTTCAGTGGCCAGGACAAGGTGGTCGACAATCTGCGCATCTTTGTCAAGGCAGCACGCCTTCGTGCTGAGGCACTGGATCATGTCCTGCTGCACGGACCTCCGGGATTGGGAAAAACAACGCTGAGCAATATTATAGCCAACGAACTGGGAGTGGGATTCAAAGTGACTTCCGGACCGGTGCTCGATAAGCCGGGCGACCTTGCCGGAGTGCTGACCAGTCTGGAACCGAATGATGTCTTGTTTATCGATGAAATACATCGTTTGAGCCCGGTGGTGGAAGAGTATTTGTATTCGGCCATGGAGGATTACCGGATTGACATTATGATAGACAAAGGTCCGTCGGCACGCAGCATCCAGCTCGACCTGAATCCGTTTACGCTGGTGGGAGCTACTACCCGAAGCGGACTGCTGACGGCTCCGCTTCGTGCGCGTTTCGGTATCAATCTTCATCTGGAGTATTACGACGATACGGTCTTGTCGCGCATTATCCTGCGTTCTGCCGGCATCTTGGGTATTCCGTGCGATGTGGAAGCAGCGGGAGAGATTGCTTCGCGCAGCCGTGGAACCCCCCGTATTGCCAATGCCTTGTTGCGTCGGGTACGCGATTTCGCTCAAGTAAAAGGTTCCGGACGCATCGATGTGGAGATAGCCCGATATGCTCTCGAAGCGCTGAATATCGACCGTTACGGGCTGGATGAGATAGATAACAAGATACTGTGTACCATTATCGATAAGTTTAAAGGCGGGCCGGTGGGACTGACTACTATTGCTACGGCACTGGGTGAGGATCCCGGAACGCTGGAGGAAGTGTATGAGCCATTCCTTATCAAAGAAGGTTTCCTGAAGCGTACTCCACGCGGACGGGAGGTTACGGAACTGGCTTATAAACATTTGGGAAGAAATAGATTTAACAACGTTAAAACACTTTTTGATGACTAATTATGGTGTGTGCCATAACTGCGGCACACACTTTTATTTTTTTTACAGATTATGGCTGGACTGAAATCGTTAGCAAAAGATACGGCTATTTACGGGTTAAGTAGCATTGTAGGGCGTTTCCTGAATTATCTGCTGGTGCCACTTTATACGGCAGTGATTCCTGCATCGACAGGTGGATATGGAGTGGTTTCGAATGTGTATGCCTATACGGCACTTATTCTGGTGCTTCTGACGTTCGGTATGGAAACAGGCTTTTTCCGTTTCGCCAACAAGTCGGGCGAACAGCCGGAAAAGGTATATGCCAATTCTTTGATATTCGTAGGGGGGCTGTCGTTGCTCTTTGTGGTGCTTTGCATGATTTTTCTGCATCCTATCTCCGCTTTGCTGGAGTATCCCGATCATCCTGATTACATTGCCATGATGGTGCTGGTTGTAGCGCTCGATTCGTTTCAGTGCATTCCGTTTGCTTACCTGCGCTACAAGAAGCGTCCGATAAAGTTTGCATCCATCAAGCTGTTCAACATCGTAGGAAATATCTGTCTGAACCTGTTTTTCCTGCTGCTGTGTCCGTGGCTGGATGTGCATGCACATCAGCTGGTTTCATGGTTCTATCGTCCGGAGTATCTGGTAGGCTATATTTTCGTAGCCAATCTGATCATGTCGGTGGTGCAGATGTTCTTCTTCATTCCCGAGCTGAGAGGCTTCTCTTATCGTATAGACCGTCCGCTGATGAAGCAGATGATTTCGTATTCTTTCCCGATTCTGATTTTCGGATTGGTGGGTATATTGAACCAGACCATCGACAAGATGATTTATCCTTTTTTGTTTGAGGACCGTCAGGAGGGACTGGTGCAGTTGGGTATCTATAGTGCAACGAGCAAGGTTGCCATGATTATGGCAATGTTTACTCAGGCTTTCCGCTACGCTTACGAACCGTTTGTCTTTGGCAAGAACAAGGAGGGAGATAATCGTAAGATGTATTCGGCAGCCATGAAGTATTTTTTTATCTTTTCGTTGTTGGCCTTTCTGGCTGTGATGTGCTATATGGATATTCTGCGTTACATGGTGGCGCGCGATTACTGGGAAGGACTGAGTGTGGTAGCCATCGTCATGGGAGCAGAAATTTTCAAGGGTATTTATTTTAACCTGTCTTTCTGGTATAAGCTGACCGACGAAACGCAGTGGGGTGCTTATTTCTCGCTGATAGGCTGTGCAGTGATTCTGGCATTGAACGTTTGGCTGGTACCAACATACGGGTATGTGGCCTCGGCATGGGCGTCGGTTGCCGGCTATGGTGTGATTACTGTCTTGTCTTATTTCATCGGACAAAAGAAGTATCCGGTTCATTATCCGTTGAAGCAGATGGGCGTTTACCTGATTCTGGCTGCTGTTTTATTTATACTGTCGCAGGTAGTGACCATTCAGTATGTAGTGTGGAGACTGGCATTCCGTACGCTATTATTGTTGGTTTTCGTAGCTTATATTCTGAAAAAAGATTTACCTTTGAAAGCGATTCCGTTTGTGAATCGTTTTGTTAAGTAGTAACCTTTCTTTTAATGGTATGGAAAGAGACAAAAAATTTATTGTCAAGAAATTCTTTAATGAATATCTGGACTTGAACCGGAGCAAGGAAGATGAACAGGTAACCGTAGAGTCTATCCGTAACGGGGTGGAGTTTAAGGGTACCAATCTGTGGATTCTTATCTTCGCGACGTTCATAGCTTCGTTGGGATTGAATGTAAATTCTACCGCTGTCATTATCGGTGCGATGTTGATTTCTCCTCTGATGGGTCCTATTATGGGTGTGGGACTTGCTGTGGGGCTGAATGACTTTGAACTGATGAAACGTTCATTGAAGAGTTATCTGGTTGCTACCTTATTCAGTGTAATTACTGCCACAATATATTTTGCGTTTACTCCCCTCGACGAAGTTCAGTCGGAATTGCTGGCGCGTACATCGCCTACTATTTATGACGTATTCATCGCTCTGGTGGGTGGTCTGGCTGGTATTGTGGCACTGGCAACAAAAGAAAAAGGAAACGTGATACCCGGAGTGGCTATCGCTACAGCCTTGATGCCGCCCCTCTGTACAGCCGGATTCGGACTGGCTACGGGTAATCTGCTCTATTTTCTGGGAGCCTTTTATCTTTATTTTATCAATTCGGTATTTATCAGTCTGGCTACTTACATCGGCGTGCGGGTGATGCATTTCCAGCGCAAGCAGTTTGTCGATAAGGTTCGCGAAAAGCTGGTGCGTAAGTATATCATAGGCATTGCGATTGCTACCATGTGTCCGGCCGTTTACCTGACTTACAACATTGTTCGTGAAACCATTTATCAGTCTTCGGCCAACAGTTTCATTACGTCCGAATTGCAATTCCCCGATACACAGGTTCTCAGTCGGGAGATTTCATTCGACAAACGGGAGATAAAAGTGGTCTTGATAGGAAAGGAAGTATCGGATGACCAGTTACAGGCGGCACGTCATAAACTTGCAGAGTATAAGTTGAACGATACAAAGTTGTCGGTCTTTCAGGGCGTCAACGGAGCTGGCTCCATGGATATAAGCAATATCAAATCGTTGGTAATGGAAGACTTTTACAAGAACAGTGAAAAACAACTTGCCTCGCAACAGGCGACACTGGATTCCTTGAACCGTATCTTGCCCGATTTTACCGGATCGAATCTGATGAATGAACGGATGGGGCAGGAGATTAAGGTTCTTTTCCCTTATGTAAAAACGATATCTGTATCCAAGAGCTTGCAGTTGAATGTAGACAGTATCCGCATGGATACGGTTACCTTTGCATTTGTTGACTGCAACAAGCAGCCGTCGAAGCAGGAAAGGGAGAAAATGATGGAATGGCTGCGGGCGCGTACCGGTGCAGGCAAGCTTCGTCTGGTAGTGGAATAGTATTTTTTTCGTACGGACTTAAAAAAGAAACCAGAAATTACATGGTCAACGGAAAAGATGATTCATGTAATTTCTGGTATATAAAAGGCAATCAGTAACGGATATTACTTTTTGCGCTTGCTTCGTTTGGCCCAGCCTTCTTCTGCAAAATCAGGCTCTTCACCACGCAGGGGGCGGCTGTCGTTCTGGAAGAACTGTTTCCAGTCGTCTTTCTTCTTAGGACCACGTGCGGCTGTATAGCCTCGCTCTTCACGGCTCGGCTTATCCTTTTTCTTATCGGCTTTTGTTTCTTTTCTCTTGGCCGATTTTTCTTCCTTCACGTTTTCCTTGCCACGTTTCTTTCCGCTCTTGTCGCTTTTGCCCGTATTTTCTCCGGCCATTTCTACAATCACCTTACGGCCTTTGTTCAGTGTCACCTTGTTCAGTGCCTTCAATACCATCGGAGCCTGGTTCTCGGCTACCTCGAAGAAGGAGAAATTCTGCATCAGGTCAATACGGCCTATCTGGATATGTTCTTTCTTCAGGTTCCGGTTAATCAGCTCAATGATCTGATTGGCATAGAAACCATCTGTCTTTCCTAAGTTCAGGAACAGTCGGGCATAGCCTTTTTCGGCTTTGCGTGCCACTTTCTCACGGTCGCTTCCGCGGTCTTTCCGCTCTTTGGGCTCGCTGCTCTTTTCGCTTGCTTTGGGCTGTTCTATTTCCGGCGCATTTTTATAATACTCCAGGAAGCGGTTGAATTCCATCGACACCACTCGCTTGATAAGGTCTTCCTTGCTCAGCCATTCCAGCTTACGGTAAATGCCCGGCAGGAATGCTTCGATTTCCTCTTCGTTGACTTTTACCTTTTCGATGTCATCGATTACTTTGATGAGCTGCTGTTCGCAGATTTCCTTTCCGCTGGGCAGTGTACTGATGGTAAATTTCTTGTTGATGATACGCTCTATCTCACGCATCTTGCCTTTTTCCCTCAGGTTGATGATGGCAATGGAAATACCAGTCTTTCCGGCACGTCCGGTACGGCCGCTTCGGTGTGTATAGCTTTCCGTATCATCGGGAAGACCGTAATTGATGACATGAGTCAGATCGTTTACGTCCAGTCCACGTGCTGCCACATCGGTAGCTACCAGCAGCTGAAGGTGACGTTGGCGGAACTTCTGCATCACCAGGTCACGCTGTGCCTGACTCAGTTCGCCATGCAAGGAATCGGCATTGTATCCGTCCTGAATCAGCTTGTCGGCTATCTCCTGAGTCTCTTTACGGGTGCGGCAGAAAATGATACCGTAAATTTGTGGATAATAATCTACAACTCGCTTCAAAGCCAAGTATTTATCTTTTGCATGTACGATGTAAGCGATGTGATGTACATTCTTGCTTCCTTCGTTTTTTGTTCCGATAGTAATTTCCTTGGCATCATGCAGATACGTTTTGGCGATGCGGGCTATTTCCGGACTCATGGTAGCCGAGAACATCAAAGTGTTCCGGTCTTCGGGAACTTGTTCCAGAATGGCGTTGATGCTGTCGGTAAATCCCATGTTCAGCATTTCATCCGCTTCGTCCATTACTACGTCGCGTATTGTTTCCAGATGCGCTACCTTGCGCTCCATCAAGTCTATCAAACGTCCCGGAGTAGCAACAATGATATGTACTCCTTGTTTCAGACTGCGTATCTGGCTTTCAATAGAAGAGCCTCCGTATACGGGAAGAATCTTTAAATCGGTAATGTATTTAGAGTAATCGGTCAAATCGCCTGCTATCTGTAAGCAGAGCTCTCGTGTAGGACAAAGTACCAGTGCTTGTGGTATACGATGCTTTACATCAATTTTTTGTATCAGCGGCAGACCAAATGCGGCTGTTTTTCCGGTTCCGGTTTGTGCCAGAGCCACTACGTCGTTGCGGTTTCCTAACAGATACGGTATAACTTCTTCTTGTACAGGCATGGGATTTTCGTAACCCATTTCCTCGATTGCCTGGCGTATTTCTGCGGAAACGCCGAGTTCTTCAAATGTCTTCATTTATTTCAAATATCTAATTCGGCTGCAAAGATACGGACAATTAATGGATTATCGGCTATAAGAGTTGTTTATTCTTTGCTATTTGACAGCCTTTTACCGGAAGAGCTTTACTCTTCCGGCCTGTATTCTAATATATCTCCCGGCTGGCAATCGAGTGCTTTGCAGATTGCTTCCAGGGTAGAAAATCGGACAGCTTTGGCTTTTCCTGTTTTCAGGATGGAAAGATTGGCGGGGGTAAGGTCGATTCTTTCGGCAAGTTCTCCCAGTGAAATCTTTCGTTTCGCCATCATCACATCAAGGTTTACTATAATCGGCATACAGTTTATTTGTTGTTTAGTCTTTTCCACCATTTGGTATAACGGTGGGTTAATTTATAATAGGCAAAAGCTCCGGCATAAAGCCATATCAAGCTTGCAAATATACGCAGAAACCTGTTTTCCAAAAGCGGATAAAAGGTGAGGAAGCAAATCAATTCTAATACGATGAGTGTGGCAAGGAAACTTACAATAATGTAAATGGCTGCCATCGGGCGTGAATAATTGCTTTTCGGTTTCATAGGCGATATGTAGTTAAATGGTTAGGTCGTTTTCTTCCTTAATCTTTACGGCTGTGGCAAAGATTTCTGTAAGTAATACGATCAGGATGGCTGAATCCCATTGAAGAGGTATCGGGGTGACACCTGTCACCTGATAACCCGGCAGGGATACTTGTGCAAGGACTGCCTGCTCGATGCTCCAGTTTAACAGATGTGAGATTAAAGTAAATGCTAACTGGCTGTAAGCTATCCAGCGAAGCCACCAGATATTGCGGCGAGAAAAAATATCCTGTCGGGTGATACGTATAAGTACACGTATCAGGCAGTAGACAGCATAAACAGATAATACGATGATTCCCAACGCTGCAAATATTATGGTGATTAACATGGTCGAAGTCTCTTTGATCAGACAGGTGATTTTAGAAACATGATACGGCACTTTTACTGTTTCACCGGGTAATTGTAAATTCAGACTGTCATTGGGAACGGATATAGGAGTTACCATCACTTCTGTCATAAATGCATGTGGATCTGCTTGCATGTCGTAGATAGAGCTGTGATAATTTTCAGTCTTCATTCCGTCTTCAAATCCTTGTTTGAAATCTTTAAAATTGCTGACTATGGAAAAATAGACGTCCAAGGTTAAGGCGAGAATGGCTAATATACCTAATATGCTGAGATGTTTCATAAACTGGGGGTATTATTCGATTGTACTTGTGGGTTGTTCTTCTCTCCATGTTGCAGGCTGCGGAAGCAGTCGCTGGATATACTTGATGCATACGAAAGTGAGTATCACTCCCGCAACAGCCATGAGTGCAGCGCCTTCGGGGCCGTAGGTGGAAACCATTGTGGCATTCGGATCATCGGAAAGCCAGAAACTGACAACGGCAGTGCTATTGTTAACGAAGTGCATCAATATGCCGGGGAGCAGACTACCTGTATGATAATAGACCCAGCCTAGGGCCAGTCCTACTACGAAAGCAAAAGGTGCTTGTACCCAGTTGCCATGTACGATACCGAATATCAGTGATGATACAACGATGGCCCACAGGGGCTTTTTCCATTTGCGCAGCAGATGTCCCTGGATGGCTCCCCGGAACAATAGCTCTTCTACAACGGGAGCCATAATCGTGATTGCCACGATTCCCAGTGGATGTTGCATCATCATAGCAAAAGTTTCCTGCATGTTATTGGGCAAGTCGGCCAGTTCGTTCAGGTAATTGCTCCACAATCCCATGCCTACGATTAATAGGATAGCGGTAATCAGGACCTTACCGGAGTTGTAATACGCCCAGGTCTTTCGGTCGAGCGGTACATATTTTCCCGCTATCAGATGAATACCTACCGCAGCTGTAGATAGAACCTGTGCCAGCAGAATGAGGGTTACGTAAGTAGGGTCGGTGGGTTGAGGTAATTCTGTGGTATGATGGAAGATCATATATCCGCACAGGAAAACTCCCATGAATGCCAGTTGGTAGGCAAAATAGTATAGCAATAATTTGATGGTGCGTCCCATAATAATTGAATTTTAATTATTTATTATTTTCACTTATTTCGCAGGCAGATGAACGGCTATAATAAGTCAATAAAGCATTCGAACTGTCTACATAATAAACACTTTGTTGGCGATTACGCTCAAAGTTACAAAAAAGTTTGTCCCATTCGGCATAATCCATGATACATATCGAGTCATTCGATGTAATTGTAATCAGGTAAGCCGGCATCCATGTCCCTTGTTCCCAATTCCATCGATAGGCTTTCTTCTCGGTCAGTTGTCCTTGTTCATCGTACTGGTACTCGTATTTCCATTTTGGAGTAAGTGTTTTGCCGTCTTCATTCAGGGTAGAAACAATCAACCCGTTGTCTGTTTCTCCATAAATGAAAGTTTCTTTTGCGTTTGCCTTTGTGACTGTCAGTGTCATCAGGGTGAAGAGGCTTGCCATAGCTGCTTTTTTTAGTAATGTCTTTTTCATAATTGCATTGTGTTTGTGGTTCTTAATTATTTTATCTGTGTTTGTTTTCGATAAATATTTATCGTTTTTCGATATGCAAATGTAGATATTATTTTTAAAGTACAAAAGAAAATCAGAAAATATTTATCGAAAAACAATAAATATTTTCTGATTTATATTGAAAATACTTTTAGAAAGCCTTCTTGAAGGCATAAAGAAGTTTTCAAAAGGGGAATAAGTGTATATTTGCGGATAATTGTTATATTTACAAAAGTATTTATTTTGTTAATCAATAAAGGTATTATGAAAAAACTAATTCTCTCTGTAATGATGAGTTTGTTTGTCGTGGGATTCTCTTTTGCCCAGATACTGACTTCACCTAATAGAAATTTGGTCATGGACTTTCATTTGTCGGCTGATAAAACTCCGGTTTATTCGTTGAAATATAAAGGGAAAGATGTTATCCGGGAAAGTAAGATGGGCTTCCAGATACGTCCGTCGTTCGATTTCAGTAAGAACTTCCGTATCATAGAAACAAAGGAAACAGCATCCGATACTACTTGGAATCCTGTATGGGGGCAGAACAGTGTCATTCGGGATAATCATAAGGAACTATTTGTTGCTTTGGAGCAAGAAGGTACGGGGTGGTTGCTGAATATCCGTTTTCGTTTGTTCGACGATGGGTTGGGATTCCGTTATGAATTTCCGGTACAGAAGGAATTACGGCATTTTACTATCAATGAGGAAGTGACGGAGTTTCAGCTGGCAGGCGATCATAAGGCATTCTGGATTCCAGCTGACTATGATACCAATGAGTTTCAGATAACAACTTCCAAGCTGTCGGAAGTTCCGCAGCTGATAGACAAGGCGCGCGATGAGGCTCTGGCTTGCAAGTCACCTTCGCCTAATCTAGCTGTACAGACTCCGTTGATGCTGAAGTCGGATGACGGACTTTATATCAACATCCATGAGGCGGCTTTGGTTAATTATCCTGCTATGCATCTGAATCTGGATCCACAGACTTTTCTGATGAGTTCACACCTTACCCCTGATAAAAACGGGGCAAAAGGATATATCCAGACCGGCAGTACCAGTCCGTGGCGTACGATTGTGGTAAGTGACGATGCACGTGATATCTTGGCCTCGAACCTGATTGTAAATCTGAATGAACCTTGCAAGCTGGAAGATACTTCCTGGATTAAGCCGACCAAATACGTGGGTGTATGGTGGGAATACTTTACGGGCGGAGGCTCTACCTGGGCTTACACCGATACGCAAGACATCGTAATTGGCAAGACTGACTATACCCAACTGAAACCGAATGGTCATCATGGTGCCAATACGGCTCATGTAAAGGAGTATATCGACTTTGCAGCGAAACATGGCTTCGATGCCGTACTTGTAGAGGGATGGAATGAAGGTTGGGAAGACAATTACGCTCATGCCAAGGAATTTATATATAGTTTCACTAAAGCTTATCCGGACTTTGATGTGAAAGAACTGCAACGTTATGCCGCATCGAAAGGAGTAAAAATTATTATGCACCATGAAACAACTTCGTCGGTGGCCGATTATGAACGTCAGATGCATGATGCGTTCCGTTTTATGAAAGAGAATGGCTACGATGCGGTAAAGACGGGTTATGTGGGACCTATCATCCCACGTAGTGAACATCACGACGGACAGTGGATGGTGAACCATTACAATCGGGTAGCTGAGACGGCTGCTAAGTATCAGATCATGGTTGATTCACATGAAGCCGTACGTCCTACGGGTATGTATCGTACGTATCCCAACTGGATTGCTCAGGAATCTGCGCGTGGTACGGAGTTTGAATCGTTCAATGGCATTCGTCCTGATCACCAGACAATCTTGCCGTTTACCCGTCTGATGGGTGGTCCGATGGATTATACTCCGGGAATTTTTGAAGGTGACCTTTCTGTTTATGGTTCTAACAAAGCTCAGTTGGGTACTACCTTGGTAAAACAGCTTGCATTGTATGTAACGATGTATAGTCCGCTTCAGATGGCAGCCGATTTATATCAGAATTATGAAAAATATCCGGATGCTTTTCAGTTTATTAAGGATGTGGCTGTGGACTGGGACAATACCTATATTCTGGAGGCGGAACCAGGTGATTACATCACGATTGCTCGTAAGGCAAAAGGAAAGAACGAATGGTATGTGGGTGGAATTACCGATGAGAATAGTCGGGAAACTGTTATCGATTTGAGTTTCCTTCCGGCTGGAAAGAAATATCAGGCAACTATTTATGCTGACGGAAAAACAGCTGACTGGCGTACGAACCCAAAAGAATATGTGATTTCTACAAAGAAAGTGACCAGCAAAACAAAGTTGAAACAGCGTCTTGCTCCGAGCGGTGGTGTAGCTATCAGCATTAAAGAATTGTAATCTGTTATCATAGTTTTTTTGTAATCCCCGATTTCTTTGAATAAAAGATGTCGGGGATTTTTTTGTCTTGACAGAACTCGAATGTTTTATTCCTTAACTTTTTAATAGCAGGCGAGATATTGTTTCGCGATCGGCATTCAATTGGGCAATCAGTTGTTCCAGACTGTCAAACTTTTGTTCCTGGCGGATAAATTCAATAAATTCTATCCGCATGTGACGGTTATAAATATCTCTAGAGAAGTTAAGAATATGTACTTCGATACTTAAGTCGGAGCCATTGTCAACAGTTGGGCGATGTCCGATATTTAACATACCGGCATACTGTGTTCCGTCGATGTCGGCATATACAGCATATACACCTTCTTTGGGAATCAGTTTGTCGGAACAGGAGGGGAGGAGATTGGCTGTTGGAAATCCCAGCTTACGACCTACTTTATACCCGTCGACAACTGTTCCATCCAGATAATAGCGATAGCCCAGATAATGATTGGCATGTTGTATGTCTCCTTCCTTTAAAGCTTTACGTATGACAGACGAGCTGATGGATACTCCTTCCTCTACCAATGCTTGTGCACGAACGACTTCCATATCCAGCTCCTTCCCGTATTGGCAATAATCGTCGAATCCTTCGCTGCGGTTATGACCGAAGCGATGGTCGTAGCCGATGACCAGCACACGGACGTTAAAACGTTCACGAAGCAGTTGCATGAACTGGCGTGCAGAGAGCAAGGACAATTCTTTGGTAAATGGAAGCATGATGCAATAATCTGCTTCCGTTTGCTGGATAAGAGCTGTTTTTTGTGGCAGACAAGTAAGCCATTGGGGGCGGTAATTACTTTGCATGACCTGACGTGGATGTACGGGAAAGGTTATCAGGGCGCTATGGAAGTTCCTTTGGCGGGCTTCTCTGCAAACCTGTTCGATAAGGAAACGATGGCCACGGTGTAGTCCGTCGAAGCAACCGATGGTTGCTACGCAAGGTGAAAGTATTTGCTTAATCTCGTCTGTTATAATCTTCATGTAGGAATTTATTTAAATAATTCACCGAGATCTGTTCCCGGTATGTAGTGAGCAGCCTGCATGCCCGTTGAGGCTGCTGCCAGACAATTTGTCTCTGCGTCGTCTATGAACAATGTTTCTGCTGGTTGGAGACCGGCTTCCTGTAAAACTCTTTGGAAAATAGCGGGATCGGGTTTTGACAGGTGCATGCGATACGACAGGAAAATACGCTCAAAGTACATTGTATAGTCTTTACCGTTACGGCAGAATGCATTCTTGTAACCATATTCCCAGTGAAGTTCGTTCGTATTGCTCAATAAAAATAGCCGGTAATGTGTGCTCAGTTCAGCGAGCAACTGGAGTTTTTCCTCAGGAATGGTAAGCAGCTCCATATTCCACATGCGGTCTATTTCCTCATCCGTAAGCGGTTTACTGATATGTTTACGTATAGCCTCACGAAATTCGGGCGTGCTTATTTTCCCGCACTCATAATCGCGGAAGAAGCCTAGCTCATTAGTGCCTGTCAGCAGGTCACGCACATTGACTGCTCCCGCCTGTTCGAAGGCGCTGATACACCCTTCTAGATTCAGGTCTATCAGTACGCCTCCCCAGTCGAAGATGATATTTTTTATTTGTTCATTCATGTCATGCCCAATGTTTACGGCATTGAATTATTTGCTTTTCAAGCGTTTGATGCCTCTCCATATTTCACCAATCCACAAGACGAATGAGGTTCCTCCTATGATGTATAACCATTCACTCAATGGAAGAGGTTCGGTACGGAATACTTTGCCGCCAAAACTTACGATGATGATTTGTCCTACAAGAATAATCAGTGCAACACCCAGCATGCCTAATGCGTGTCCTGCATCTTTAAAGAATGAATGGTTGGTACCGAAAACACTTGCATTGAACAGGTTCCAGAACTGAAGCATCACAAATATGGTGAAGAACACAGTAAGATGATGTGTATCCATACCGCCTGGAAGATTCTTAAAGTAAACCAGCAATCCCATTAAGATGATGAGGAAGCCTAAGCCTACTCCGAAAATTGTATTGCGCATGACCGGTGTAATGATGAAATCGGTACGGCGACGCGGTTTCTCATTCATTACATCCATGCTTGGTGCAATCGAAGCAAGAGCCATTGCTGCAAATGTATCCATGATCAGATTTACCCAAAGCATCTGAGTCACGGTAAGCGGTAATTCTGTTCCGAAGAAAGCACCTAACAAGACACTCAGCAGAGCCACTACATTGATAGTCAGCTGGAATACGATAAAGCGCTGTATATTCTTATACAATGAACGTCCCCACATGACAGCTGTTGCAATGCTATTGAATGAATCATCCAACAAGGTAATATCGCTAGCTTCTTTAGCTACAGAAGTTCCGGTACCCATCGACAAGCCAACTTGTGCGTGGTTCAGGGCAGGTGCGTCGTTTGTTCCATCACCTGTAACGGCTACGACAGCTCCTTTTTGCTGTAACAATTGCACCAGACGCTGTTTGTCCATCGGGCGAGCACGGCTCATTACTTTCAGGTCGAGTACACGGTCGAGTGCTTCTTCGTCACTCAATGCTGCAAATTCTACCCCTGTGATGCGGTTACGTTCTGTATCTTCCGGAGTCCAAAGTCCGATCTGACGAGCAATCTCCGTAGCTGTTCCCGGAGTATCGCCTGTTACAATCTTTATTCCGATGCCAGCCGACTGACATTTCTTTACGGCATTTGGTACATCCGGACGAATCGGGTCACTGATCGCAAAGATACCCAAGAAAGTCATTCCACCTTCGCCGACTAACTCAACACAATCGTCGGAAGAGTTTTCCGGGATAACCTTGTAGGCTATACCCAGTGTACGCATGGCTTTATTCTGATAAGCAAGTAATTGTTCGTTGTATTTATCGATCTGAGCCTTTTCCAGATTACATTTGCTCATGACGATTTCGGGAGCTCCCTTAATGTAAAGTATCCGTTTCTTCTGAATCGGTGAATCGACTAATGTAGCCATGTATTTGCGTTCAGTTGAGAAGGTCAACTGGTTGACTACTTTGGCTTCTTCACGCAGTTTCATGTAATCCTTTCCTTTGCTGTTCAACCAGAGCAAAAGGGCGATTTCAGTCGGGTTTCCTACTCCTGAAGGCTTTTCGCCTTCAGCCTTTTCTTCAAGGAATGCAGTCGAGTTAGCAGCTATACCTTCTGCTACCAGATCGGGCTGGCTTTCATCTACCTGAGCTTCGTATACCTGCATCAAGTTCTGAGTAAGTGTTCCTGTTTTATCAGTACAGATAACTGTGATGGCACCCATTGTTTCGCAGGCGTGCATCTTTCGAACCAGGTTGTTGGTTTTCAGCATGCGTCGCATGTTCAGAGCGAGGCTGAGGGTTACACTCATTGGCAGTCCTTCAGGTACAGCTACAACGATTAAGGTGACAGCCATCATGAAGTACTTCAATACGATACGTGCTATCTCCAGCCATGAATGCCAATCGTTAATGCCAATGAAATTTTCTGAAGTGATAAAACTATATAAATCTTTACTGGTAAAAACGATAAAAGTCAGTGCGGCAATTGTAAAACCTGCCTTACCAATCAAGTTTGCCAGTTTGGTAAGCTGGATATTCAGCGGCGTCTGTTCCTGACTTTGTTCGGTAGACTGCCGTGCAACCTTACCGATTTCTGTCGCATCGCCTACACGGTCTACACGCATGATACCGTGTCCGTCGGTTATGGTCGTTCCGCGCATAACGGCATTCGACGGATAAGTAGCTTCCTCATCAAAATGTGCCTTATCGGTGGTTTTGTTCACCATCAATTCTCCGGTAAGAGTTGATTCGTTGACTTGCAGTGAAACGGCTTCTACCAGCGTACCGTCGGCAGGGACTTCTTCTCCTGTATTCAGTACAACAATATCGCCTACTACGATGTCTTTACGAGGTATTTCTTTGATTTTTCCGTTACGGATAACCGTTACCGGGGTTTCTTCTCCCACAGCATTCAGCAGGTCGAATTTTTTATTAGCATCATATTCAAAATAAAATCCGATACCTGTAGCGAGGAAGATTGCAAAAAAGATACCGATGGTTTCGGCATATTCGCTTTCGATGATTGAAATAATCAGGGAGAATACCGCAGCTACCAGCAGTACGCGAATTACAGGGTCTTGAAATTTTTCCAGATATAGCTTCCAGATGGAAGGACGTTTGGGGGGAGTCAACAGATTAATTCCATTTTTCTCCCGGCTCGCTATGACCTCTTGATCGGTCAGTCCGGTCAGATGTGGTTCATTTGTGCTTTGTGACATAATGCCTAGTTATTAATTGATTAAGTAGCACAAAAATACAATATATATTGATATTCCTGTACAGACTTAGTTTTTTTTATAAAAAAATCTCCATAAATGTTGCAAGTTTCAGGCTAATCTATTACTTTTGCACTCAGATTTAAGGAGCCCCCTTATATTAGGACTTGTAGCTCAGTTGGTTAGAGCAACAGACTCATAATCTGGAGGTCCCTGGTTCAAGCCCAGGCTGGTCCACATTGGAAATCAAGCAGTTAGCAATTTGCTAACTGCTTTTTTTATGCGCTTGCGTAAACAATGCGTAAACAAACTGTTTGAGTTGATTATGTTTATACATAGAATTTCTATGAAGTTCCATGTAGTCCTATAACATTACTCATTAATATATGTAGCTAATGTAGCTTCTTTGGCGGTTAAATAAACTCAAATATATTCTATTTTCACCTTGATTTATAGAATAATATTGTATTTTTGTATTGCGTAATGCATTTGTAGCAAGCCATGACCATTATGGTACTCTTTTTTAGAAAAGGAAAGTGAGTTTGCTTAACTATCGTGGGTAGGTTATCCCATTCCGATGAATCAATGCGTAGAGAGAGTACCAGTCGGAGGGTACTCTATATAACAAACGAAACGCGAGAGTTACTTCAGGGGTTGAGACCGATTAGCATAAGCCCGGTTACCATTCAGCGACAGAGGTTAACGAGATTGCACCGCTGCATATAACAACAATGTTTTTATCCGTCTAAGGGTAAGGGCTCTGTGGTTATATGCAGTGTTTTGTGTATGTATGCCTCACATTGCAAAGCGTCTGTATTCAGAGGTTATGTTGAACATAAACAATGAATGCAATGGAAAAACTGACAAAATCCATGTCCCTTTTCAAAGAACGTAACTGTTCTGTTTCTATCGTGTTGGACTCACGTACTCGCAGAAAAAATGCGTATGAGTTTCCATTATCTCTTCGTTTCACGGTAGACCGCAAATTCTTTTATTTCACAGTTGGAAGTTCTTTTACTGAAAGAAAGTTTTCAGATATTTGTAATGCAACTAAATGTAAGAGCGAGAACTACAGACTTCAAAAAGAGTGGAAAGATACCCTTATTCCTAAATACAAAGAAATTCTGATGAATCTGAATAAAGGTGGCATTCTGACATTTGAAATGGTACGTCAATGTATCATGGGAGAAGAAGTCGCAACACCCAATGAAGAAACAAATAAACCACAATCTTTTATTGGCATATGGGAAGAAATCATTAGCGGATTACGAACAGACGATGATGGTGCACGCTTTACTACAGCAGAGAGTTATGAGTGCGCACTCAAATCATTAAGAAAGATACTCGGACCAAATATGATTAAAGGATTTTGCATTAGTGCAGCAGAAATTCAGAAGTGGAAGGACGGAATGCATAATGGAGTAAAAGATGAGAATGGGAAGATAATAGGAAAAATCAGTGATACTACCGCAGGGATATATTTACGCTGTTGTCGTGCCGTATGGAATAAGTGTGTACATGAAGGCTATCTCAAAGATGTTCCTTATCCTTTCTCTAACAAGAAGGAGAAAGGGCTTGTAAGTATTCCTAAGAGCGCAAAGCGCAAACAAAGTTTTCTGAATGTTAATCAAATGACAGAACTATATAACCTCTTTGTATCCAAGAAATATCCCGAATATTGGTCAGAAGAATATACCAAACGCGCTCACTACTCATTGGGATTGTTTCTTGCCCAGTATTTGTGTAATGGGTTCAATATGGCAGATGCAGGGCGATTGACTTACGATAATTATTATTATCAGACACATGGTAAAGCTTTCCGCTTCAACCGTAAGAAAACTTCCCGAAGAAGTACTGACGGTTCCGAAGTAATCGTTCCTATCATACCTCCTTTACAATATATTTTAAATGAAGTGGCTGCACCTCCGACCCGAGGCGGTTTGGTCTTTCCCCACATATTAAAAGGAGCTGAAACAGAAGAACTGCGTCGCAAATATACAATGCAGGAAAACTCTAATGTGAAAGACCGTATCATCAAAATATGTCACGAAGCACTGAAGTGGGATAAATCCATCTGTCCGTCTGGTACATGGTGCCGTCATTCGTTTGCCACGAACTTACATAATGCCGGAGTAGATATGGATTATATTTCTGAAAGCATGGGACACGCATCTTCTGATCATGCAATCACTCAAATATACATTGAGCACTATCCACTTGAAATTCAGATGGAAAATAACTCAAAGCTGTTGAATTTGACAAAAACTTCTGAAAGAGATTTGTTATTGGCAAAACTGACGAGTATGTCCACTGAGGATTTAGCCAAATTGTTTAAACGACTATAATACGATTTTAAGGATGATTCATTTCATAGAGAGAATAAGGGAGTATTTTAATAGAAAGGATTGTGCTGATATGGCTATTCGTACTTGGAAATCCGCCAACGAAGAATTGTATGCCAATTTCTGTAAACGCATGGATGCTGTTGAAAAGGGTAACTTATCTGTTTTGACAGATATGTATCAGATGATGCGGGAATGTACACCGCCAGAAGCTTTGCTGTTATATAACTGGCTTTCTGAACTTATAAATGGAAACGGCAAAAATGTACAGAATATAGCCAATCAACAATGGGCCGGCAAGTATACAGATATTATAGCCCAATGTATTACCAACAAACGGTTATGGATAGGCATAAACATAAAAACGGCTACGGTAGAGCTACTCACATCCCCAAAGTCAGAATTACTGATGGTTCATTCCAAAACACCTCTTGAAATTTGGAATCGTTTGCCACAGGAAACGAAAGCCTATTTGACTGGGCAGTTGGATGTACTAATGAGAAACAACAAAGGATGCTATCTGTTAAGCAATCTTGAAAGAAAAATGGTGTATCAGTTCTTGACGTACATTTCCCAAATCATCGTCCTATCACACGCCGTGTTTGTTGGAGAGTTTGTGGCTAACCTGTACGATTATGTGATCGAGAAAAAGGAGGCTTTAAGTTATTGTATGTACTATTTCGTAATATTTGACCACGGCCTTTCACGTATGGCTAAGTTACTTGACCGTCTGTTGAGTAGTGAAGAAGTTGATAATGGCGATATGCTTCTGATAAAATCGTGTATTGCTTTGCTTGTTAATAAAAGCATAGAGATAGGAACTGAAAGTAAAGCCGAATGGGAAGCAACGGCTGAAGTATGTAATCCGGATATTTGGAAAGAAGTTATGTTTGCCTTGCGAAAAGTGAAAGGTAAACGTGGAAACAGAAAAATAATACAATCATTGGATGACATCCTTATTGGGGATAAGGAACGTATCAAACAAGGCATTTACTCTTTTCTTGAAGAGAACACCGAAGATATAAGCCTTGCCTATTTATTGAAAGCTCTGGTAAAAGCTGGAAGAATGAAGGCTTCTATAAGATACATGACATTTCATCGTGCCATCGAACAATTCTACCAGCGACATTACGGACATGACATTCCACAGAAAAGATATGGTGAAATCAAAGACATTACATTGACTTCACCTCAAAGAGGAAACAGTTATATCAAAGCAAAACGGATAATAGACCGATGGACAGATTATTTTATAAAAAACGGGTAGTTGGGAAATCCAGCTATCCGTTTTTACTTTCTGTAAATATCTGTTGTAAATCGGTCGGTTATATTAAGGTATAAATAAGCCGACCAATACGCTGAGTTTCATACAATACCTTTGCTTGTGAAATCGGTTTCACAGAGTTAAACCGAGGCTTAAAGTATTCAATAACTAAACAAATAAAGGTATGGAAGAAAAATTCAATCTAAACCAGTTGCTCCAAAAGCCCATTGCTATGATGACCGGCGAGGAACTTTGTTTTCTAATTACAAAAAGTGTAGAGTCCACAGAAAAAGCTACATCCCCAATAGCTCCAAAAGGCAACTACTATGGAATAGAGGGTATTGCCCGTGTGTTTGGATGTAGTGTACCTACGGCTAATCGCATTAAGAAGAGCGGTATAATTGACAAGGCTATCACACAAATAGGACGAAAAATCGTAGTGGATGCAGACCTTGCATTATCGCTGGCAAAGGAATCAGGTGGTATCCACATTAAAGAGTAAACAGTATGGAAGAGAATTGGAAACAGCAGCTGGCAACAGACAGCTATGGGAATCTTTTCCGCTCCATAAGCAATTATAGGCTCATCTTTACATCGGATGAAAACTTGAGCATGATAAAGTACGATACCTTTTCTCAGGATGATATATGTTTCTGTTCTTTGTTCCATAATGTCAATGGCAATAAAATTGATGAAGAGTCAGTTGGAAAGATACAAGACTATCTGGAAAGGACATACAAATTATATCTGACGCAGAATAAGGTATTTGAAATATTAAAAACAACCTCTTTGGAACGTGGTTTTAATCCTGTACAGGATTTTATCACCCAAGAAATATGGGATGGACAACCTCGTATAGCCACAACTATTATTGATTATTTAGGAGCGGAAGATACCCCACTAGTAAGGGAACAAACAAAGTTATGGTTCGTAGCGGCTGTTGCCCGGGTTTTTACTCCCGGTTGTAAGTTTGACAACGTATTGACTCTGCCTGGTCCCCAGGGCATCGGAAAAAGCACCTTTTTCAAAACCATCGGTGGAAAGTGGTTCAACGATTCGTTCTCTTTTGCCAGTGGTGACAAGGAGAAAGTAGAAACAATAACCAATGGTTGGATTATAGAAATAAGTGAATTGAACGGTTTAAAACGGGCAAATGACGCAGAGGCAGCCAAAGCTTTTCTGAGCCGCTGTAGTGACTTTATGCGTCCTGCATACGGACATAAGGTAGTGGAATTTATGCGGCACAATGTCTTTGCAGCTACTACTAATGAAACAAATTTCCTGCAAGGTGACAATGGAAACCGTCGCTGGTGGATAATCCCGGTCAAAGGCAACGGTCATGTATCAGAATGGTTGGATATTTTACAACGTACTGTTCCTCAACTTTGGGCAGAAGCGTACGTCTATTATCTGCAAGGAATGAAACTTTACTTAACACCAGATTTAGAAATCAAAGCAAATGAGGTACAGGGGCAACATTCCAACATTCTTGTTGACCCCATCATGGAAGATTTGGAAATGTACTTGGAGCGTGAGATCCCCATTCAATATGCAAGTTGGACTATTCCTAACCGATTGGCTTATCAAAAAGGAGCATACCCAGATTCAAACTACAAAATGACCACACTCAATATGGTTTGTGCCCGGCAAATTATAGAGGAACTACCCAATGATATAGTCAGACGCAATCCGTCTAAGTACACATCACAATATATTAATCGCCTGATGTCTATGATTCCTAATTGGAAACGAAGTGATCAGGAGAAGGTCAAGGGGCTGCACCCTGCATATTGTGACAAAACAGGACGGACAAAACATCCTTGGGTGAGAGTAGATACACCAGGCGAAGAAGCCAATGCGACATTATTATTGTGAACAGAATTTATCATTCAAATTAAGGGAAAAGACAAATATCATGTCCCTTTGTCCCTCTTTCCCCTAAAAAAATAATAAAAACAAAAAGTAGATAAAAAGAAAGTTATAAGATATGCATGGGACATGGGACAAAATGAATTGACTGTATGAAAAAGGAAGAGCTAATCAAGCAAATACAAAAGTATGAACCACTACTGGCAAATGCGGTCAGCCATATGGTGGAGTATATTCAAGACAATTATTCTGCAGCATATCCAAGCAAGGTACAAACCGAAGCTGTGAACGATTATTTGCGGAGTGTTTATGCTGACGGAGATGGCAGTATGTCAGAAAAGAATTGTGAACACCGCCGTATCGCTTCACAGAAAATCACGATTGCTGCTATTCCTGTTTTGGATAACTACCAACTTGATAAGCTGCAAAATGTACTTGACCATATAGCCTACGACAAGGAATATTATATTCCAGATAGAGGATATGAAATGCACCGTTAACTTTCTCTTTTGGCTGCACTATTTATAAAAGATCTTCAAATAAACAGACGATGAAATCAAATTTGAACTATTGTATAGTACTTTCGTCAGAGCAGCTTACGTATCTGTCAGAAAGTAAATACGGCATTGACCGTATGAAGATTCTGCACCGCCTTATTGAAAAGGCAGTATTGAAAGAAACCAAGTATGCCATAAAAGGCTTCTCTACGACCTTGCAAGTGGGACAAGCCGTCCTTTCGGAGGTAGAATTGTCCAGCAAATTGGGCTATGATAAAAAAACTGTATCCCGTGTACTTGACAAGATGAACCAATTAGGAATTGTCACATCTACACAAAGCAACCGTACAAGCATCCATACACTGAAATGTATATCGGCATGGATGCAGGACGGCAACCGAATTGACAATCCTTTCTATATCCGTTTAAAAGACAGACCTGACGATATGGAAGGAATGCCTGTAAACTCAGTTAAATGATACGGTTAGTATTTTGTCTGTGTTCCATAGTAAATTTGGATAGCCATATTGAAGAAGATTTTCTCAACTATAAGAATCAAGAATGGCATAAAACAAATATAGATACAAAACTTTGTAATGGTATACTTTTGTATTGACACAAGTAATACCTGCAGTCTTGATAAGATAGTTTTTTTACCCTATTGTTTGTTATATATTATGCTTCTGTTTTACCACAAACTATAGCAGAGGAAAAATTCAGTGAAAAATATTTAGAGTAAATGTCAAGTATAGCAATATCTAAAACGTAACGTGTCCAAAGCGATTATGTGTGGTATTGCAAGAAGTTCCTATGTCGCACAAATTCGCTAAGCTCATTCGTACTACATAGGCATTTTTCGGCGGTCGCAAGCTCCCACCGTATTGTACCTTTTAAATTAAAGACCACTTATAAATGTATAATAAAACATGAAAAAGAAAATCGATAATAATACCAATGAAGAGAATAGCAAGAATACCAAGAAAATTATAAGACGTAACCTGCGGCTTGAAGCTCGTGTAACAGAGAAGGAATATTTCCAAGCCACAGAACTAGCCAAAACCTGCGGTTTGTCCATAAGTGACTACATACGCCGTACAGCTTTGGGGCAACATCCACGACAACGGCTGTCTGAGCGTGAAATAGAAGCCCTATGTAGTTTGACAGATGCAAGGGGTGACCTTATCCGTATTGCAGCAGCCGTTAAGTCCATACAAGCAGATAAACGAGCCATGTATTTTAGTGATACAAGGTTTGTGGAACAATGGATGATAGCAGCAACGCAACTAATTAATCGCTGGAACCAGATAGAAAATTACCTTACCGAATAATTTACTTACCCATTATGATAGCAAAGGCCTCTACCATATCACATGGAGCGAATGCCATAAGATATTCCGTCAACAAAGAGAAAGCGGATATAGTAAAAGCCAATCTCCTTCCAGATAATATTTCTCCGGAAGCAATGTATGGGCGAATGATGCTTGTTCAAAAAAAATATGCTGAGAAAATCAATAAGGGCAGACCGCTTGGCAGGAACGTGATAAGAATTGAAATTTCCCCATCCGAGGAAGAAAGCCGGGGATGGACAATGGACGATTGGTTACGTTTGTCAAATGAGTTCATCCGCGTATTTGATTCCATAGATCTCTCTGGTAAGACCAAGAGGGCTTCTTCACAGCATACCAACCTCAAGAACTCTCAATACATCGTAGCTCTACACCGGGATTCCCAAAGTGGCATTCTCCACCTACACATTGATGCCAACCGTGTGGATATGGACGGAAAAATCAATGATAGCCATAAGATTGGCGAGAGGGCTGTTCTGGCTGCGAACATCATCAACGAGAAACGAGGCTGGATACAGTCTGAAGAAATAGGCATACACCATAGGCAGGAAATTTCAAACATCTGTATAGAGATACTTCGCTCTATGGAAAAATTCAGCTGGCAGCAGTATGAAACAGAACTGAAAAAAAGAGGCTATAAAGTGCATTTGCAAGAAAAAGATGAAGGCGGAGTTTATGGCTATTCCATTAAGCGTGGTAACTCCACCTATAAGTCGTCCGTGTTGGGTATCGGGAGAAACCTGACCCCTTCAAAAATAGAGACTACTTGGGCAAAACTTCATTCGCAGAAAAGGAAATTTGAATCGAAAGAGCCAACTTCCCGACAAGCACGGACAACTGACAGGACTCCTGTTATACAACCTTCAACTATTTCACAGCCAGTTATGAAACATTATGATATAATGACAGACGAATATCACAAATTCCACGTGGAGATACCCGAAGCCGCAGACAATATCATTCGTCAAGATTGTTCTTTGGAGGATGCTCATCCATTTGCCAAGATTGAAGAGATACAGCACACGGCTCTTTTGCTTTTTGCCGGATATTTGGATGTTGCTACAAGTATGGCGGCATCAAGTGGTGGAGGCGGCTCTGACACAGGAGGTTGGGGAAGAGATAAGGACGAGGATGAACTTGAATGGGCACGCCGCTGTGCAAGAATGGCAAATAGTATGTGCAAACGCAGAAAGGGACTTCACAGATAAGTTAACAATCAAAAAAATATGAATCATGGGAATTAGAAAATCAAAAATCACACCATCAATAAACGTTGATGATATGTTGAAAAAAGCCGAAATCAGCCATGAAATAGAAACTGAGAAGCTGGATATCGATAAGAGGCTCAAAGAAATATGTGAAATAAAAGAAACTTTGTTGAAAATTCATCAAGACCTTCAGGATGTCATTAAAGCCGAGGGTAATGCTTCAGTGGTGTTGAAGAAGGCTATCAGTAACTCCAATAGCATTGTTAATGGCATTTGCAATGCTATTGTAAAAGCCGAGCAAAATACAGAATTTAGAGCAACTATAAAATCTGAACATTTTGCCCAACTCCAACAACTTCTAAACCAGTCTGTCAAAACATGGGAAACCATATTGGAGAATCATCGTTCCGAACAGACGAAAATGTTAACGGACCATGAATCCAATATACGCAAAATTCTCAAACGAAATGAAGGTATCTGGTTCTCAGATTTCTGGATGAAAGTTTTGGTGATATTTTTATTCGTTTATACGGCAATATTGGGGCTGGTTGTATATTGTGTTAGATGAAGTTTATATGGAATGTAATGCGATAGTGGCAACTATTCGTACTTATTCCTAACTATCTGGCAAATTACAAGCAAGTTAAAATTAAAATAATATTTATTGATTTCCAGATTGTTGCACTTGTGTGATTAACTTCTTGGCAAGTTGCCAGCAAGTTAAATCACGTCGTACTGATGTAGCCGATAATCTTCTATGTCCTCGTCCCTTACTTTGTCGCGGAAGATGATTTTGCTTACAGAATTTTCCACATAACTAATGTACTTCACCGAATTTAAACCAATACAACATCATAATAATGTTGTACTATTTCCATATCGCTAAATACAAAATCCAAGGGATAGCACATAATTCAGTAAATCTGTCATATACTGACGGCGTTTGTCTGTAAAGCTATCGTAGTTATCGCGTGAGCGACGAAGCCAAGCATATAGTTCTGGCGCTTCTTTGTTAGTGGGTAGCGTATGATGTTGACGGATATAATCCTTCACATCCAAGCATTTTGTTAAGAATTCATATTCGGTTGCTGAGCGGGGATAGCCAAGCTCATCGTATTGTTTCATAGTTGCATCTAATAGCAATTTCTGCTCCTCAGTAAGCACAAGGACATCATTTGTGGCATTATATAGCCACCGCATCAACGAGGCTTCTTCTTCGCTTCCATTATAGCTTGGAAAACGATGATACATCTCTATAAAATTTTTTAACATTTCAAAACGTACCTCAAAACGATAGCGCTGAACCGACGACGCAACAACATATTCTGCCGGATAATCTTTCGACGTTAATCCAAAATAGTTTCCCTCAAACTCCACAAAGCGCTGTAAGTCTTCATCCTCCATCGTGGCTGCAATACTCGCTTTTGTGGTGTTAGGATAGTGCTCTGTTACTCCATCGTATAAATTGTCGATATGAAGAGGCAGGCTAGACCCTTCCAATAAATCGATAAGCAAATCGCGAATACTTCCGAAGTATATTCCCTCCCAATAGTCAAGAGCATAACATGAAGTTTTTCCGATGGCCTTAATATGCTTATGCTTATACAAAAACGATTTTATCTGTGAAGCATCGGAATATTTGTGGTCTGGGTATCGCATCTTGAATTCTTTGAAAATATCCTCGACATGCATAGGCTCACCTTTTTTCGACAATATATCGTATAACTCTTCTGGTATGTCAATGTAGTTCTGAGGCAAAAAAAGTCTTCCGTCCTCAGTAATATGAACTTTAAAAATATCTGATGCAATGTGTGTAATGAGTTCTTTCGTTGATGATTTGTACTGGTTAGGAACTGTAAATAGGATAGTTTCAAGAGGAACGAATGTGTCTGTAGGATATTTACCATCAATAATACTAAAGAGGGTATCAATACAATCGGTAAATTTCAGCTCATGGTACTTATTGTTTATAAGAATAGAGTGTCCATCGACTTCTTCAATTTTAAAGTCTGCAACCAACACCAATAAAGAAGCAAATACATCAAAGCTAATGGGCAAATGCTCGACTTCTATCAGTTTAACGAATTCTTCTGTTTTTTCATAAATGAATGCTAATTCAAACATTTGATTATAGTAATCCCAGTCATCGTTGTTAACAAGTGTCGATTTCTGTACTTCTATTGTTCCGCAAACTATTTGGCGAACTCTTTCCCTGCTAAGACTCATCGCTTCAGCTATTTCGTTTAACGAACGCCGCTTTCCATCAAAGATACCATTAGCAATACTATATATTTTATCTGACTTGTTTTCAGACAAGCGAAGATAATAATACAGTAGGAAAAACAACGGTGCATGACCATGCTCCTTTATAAAGTTGAATACAAACTGCCGTTGCTTATTTATCAAGAAGGGATAGTCACGCTTCAGGGATTCTGTTTGAATCTCATCGTCAGAAAGCATTGCCACCCTATCAAACTCACGTCTAAACCGTTGATTAAACTGGAATATTTCCGTTAGTGTTTTCACCATACTTTGCCCTGGGCAAATGTTACGATAGGTAGGCAAAGGTTCATCGGCATACTTAATGAGATCTGTAAAATGAGGAAGATATTTGTCAGAGAAATTCTTACTTCTTACGCTCATAGTCGTGGAACGTTGTTCCTGGTAAGCCCTCTCTAAGTAATCGCATGCAATAGTTGATAGAAAGTATCTCGCAATTTGTTCATAGGTGAAACTTTCCATTCTCAAAGATAATTCCATACTCTTTTGCTTATATTCCTTATAAATGCTGTTTACAGCCACTTGAGCATTTTCCATTTCATGCAGCACCTTCTCTATAAATTGCTTATAAGAGTAGCGTATTTCTAAGTTCTCATTGCGTGAGTATCCTTCTACTACGTTAAGCATATTATCAACCTCCCCCATTACAAGAAAATGCATATTGCTGGGATGAGGGTAAGCTGCTTGCAGATAGGCTTTCACTTCAGAATCACCTGCAGTTACTTCGTTATATGCTTCTGTAATGATCTTTATAATTGTGTTTCCTAATGCAGCAAACTGCAACTCTTTCTGTTCAGGAATGATTGACTTATGTTCCCGAATCATCTGATTTAGAATTGTGTCTACCTCTGTGTATGACTTTCTACCAAACTTGGGCAATTTTAGCAAATCCACTGGTGTTTCGATATTATCTAATATATCCCCCAACGTCTCATAACCTGCAGTATTTAAACAGTTGAAAGTGCGAACAGAAATGATACCATGTGTGAGCAGTTCCTTAATGGTCGTATCTAAATTGAACTCCATATTTTTGTTTGATTTTTAAATCTACGGTTTGAAATTCTTGTTAATTTCTATCAGGCAACACCTTGCTTATCAGCGCGTTATAATATATTCTATTAATTTCCATATAAATCTCTTGTTAATCCATCACTTAACAAGAACCCAATTGCGATTCTTATCCACAACTATTCTTTTCTTGCGTTTTAGTGAAGATAACAAGTTAGTTACCTTATCAAATTTTTGACGTTCAGTTAATGCATCTGACAGTTTATTATACAGCAATGTTTCAATTTCCTTGCGAGAAGCTTTGTGGAATGTCGATATGTAATCAATAATCAATTTCTTGAAGTAGTCATCATCAAAACTTTTATTTTTGATATATGAAGTTTTTAACCCTACATGTTTCGATTTGCCTGCAATAGACATAGAAAGATATATATGTGGTTTCCGACCCTCAATATACTTTTTCTTCCTCAGGTAACTTATGCTATCATCGGTGAGTGGTTTGTGCTTCTGAACTGAGTCCAACAATATGATTTCTTGAAGGCTCAGATCGGGATTGTTGACGAGAATCTTAGCAAAGTTCTCATCCAATACATTACCTTGTATCGTGCATTTCACCTGCATACCAGTCAAATCGTATTCTGGCATAGGAAAGAAACGCTTCTTCTGTTGCATATAGAGTTTCCTGATACCGCCTCCCTCTGTGTCAACCATCTTGACATTACGCATGGTTTCAGCTAAATACCGATTTCTGTAAAAAGACTCTGGAATATCTTCCGTCACAACATCTTCTACCGACTTCGGGATAAACTGTCCTTTGTTCAGGAAAACCAATTTCTCGTCTTCATATTCTATCACATCAATCATGCTGCCTTTCGAATAATCCTGATGAGCAATGGCATTATTCAAAGGTTCGCGTAAGGTAAAGACATCGTAGCGCTTCATATCTTGAGGAAAGAGATTTCCTTCTATCGTATACACGTACTGAGTATTGGAGATCTTGTTCCCCAGTTCTTCTACGGCAAGTATCATTGGAATATTGAAAATCTCGAAATCAACATCTTCACCTCCAACTTTTTTTTTCCTTCTATAACGTATCTTGCAGACAGACGGCGACAGATAATACTCCGCCTCCTTTCTTCCTAAAAGGATAATGGCCGTTCGCGTAATTTTTCCTTTTATGGTGAATCCCGTTTTATTCAAAAACTTAGCGTCATCCCATTCGATAACCTCTGCTTCCTTTTGCGGAAATAGCTCCACGAACTTCTCCCGAGCTTTACGTATTGCCGCAGGCTCAAGGTCGTCTATGGTGGCATCAGCAATAATACCAGCAGACCAGTCATCTTCCGTCAGGTACTCAGATAAAATTGCTCCCAATCTTGATGGCTTCATCTCTACGAGAGAGTCTTCTATACGTTGCCAAGCTCTTTTATGAGCATATACTGGGCAGCGAGGTTGGTGTTTAGGAATACAAATTATCCAAACTGTCAACTGTGTATCATCGGTTGTAAACTCTAAGATTTGCAACCCTTCCGTTGGTAGATTGGTACAGTTCTCCGTCAACCTGAACGTGGCATTCTGACGAGTATAATTCTCGAAGTTCTGGATTCCCACAATCTCCAAAGTCTTATCCTTCACACCAAGCACTATATGTCCGCCCTCCATATTTGCGATGGCGGAAACGTAAGAGATTACGTCATCCTTAGGTTTCCCATTGAATTGGTACTTTAAGTTCGTAAACTCTTTCCACTCACATTTCGCATTTTCTTCCGGATAGTTTTCCATCAGAAACTCATGTAATTCTTTTTCCGTCATATCTCTTGTATTTTCTTGTTATTCTTGTTAATTTCAAGCTTATTACATTGTTGAATTTCAGGGTGTTATTAAATTCTCTTGTTAAATTTGGGCGATATTCTTGTTAAGACGAACCTCATACCTTTCAATAAATACCTGCGGTCTGTCTATTCTTCTTATTCATATTCGTGTTTTTTTACGTCTTAATTTAATTGTTGGGTGAGCATCATACTCCTGTTTTAGCTCGTAGAGTTTTGTGCCAGGTGTAATAATCTCTTTTCTGTAGTTAGTATAGAAATTCAAGAGTGTCAAAGCATCTTCGGAATCAACAGAATCAATCTCCTCTTGAGAAAAAATGTTTCTGTGAATGATGTTAAGCACGTTCTGCTTTTCTACCTCATCCAATGTTTCCATACAATGACTCCAGCATTGTCTCCAATGGTCAGTTCCCATTGAACCTTTTTCATCCAGCCATTTAAAGAAGAAGCGATAGAGAATAAATGTCTCGGGCATTTCAAGCAATTCTAAATACTCTTCTTCTGTTTTGCCAAAAGCTTCAAGGAAGAAAGACATTCCTTTACCAATTTTTCCTTTTGTACTATTCAAGATGGCTTGAATCGCACGGATATATTTACGATTCCAGTATTTGCCTATATAGTCGCGGTTATGTGAATAGTCTTCACTATCACATTTTCCCTTGCGTATCGGATGATATTTCATCGGAAATGAATAGATGTTCACATTCAATTCATCACATAATTCCACATTGATACGCAGGCGTTTATACAAATCTACTGGTTTATCCATGAAGTTGTAAAGCAGATAGTTTGAGAAGTCTTTCATACCAGCCTTTACACTCATACGAATTGCCTTGTTGTAATAGTCATAAGTCTTAATATCATCAAAAGCAATACGGAGAGGTCGTATAGCAATTCTTGCTAACTGAGAAACGATTTCTTCCGTGAACAAACGCGCATCAACCCCCTGATTAAAGTCTACGTACCTTGCTTTTGGTAGTGGATGCTGATGCTTGTCGTAAATAGGTTGTATTTCCTCATATGCGGCAATCAATGCTTCTTTTTTAGTTGTAGACAATTTATTAATATGATAGCGACTCATAATTTTATACACCTCATAAGATTCGTCACCTTTCAGTGGCTTCAGCTTCTGATAGAACTCCTGTATCAATCCCTGACTCTTACGGATATAAGCTCGATCATTTATTCCATTTTTAAGATTACGAATGGAAATCGCAAGCATATTGGGCTGAATGAACTTTGCGCCTCTACCGAATCCAGAAGCTACAATATCATCAATAATATCCTTCAGATTCTCTGAGGCAAGAACATTATTATCCATCAGGAGCAAATCTTTTTGGTCGCCATATACTTCGCGCACTTTTTCCACTCGTTCGCGCATCGGAATATATGAAATATACTTGCTCTCAAGAGTAGGTACTGCACAAAATGCACAATGCCGTATGCAACCACGAGTCATATATCCGTAGAAAGCGTTTGCCATTGGGTATTTGTATTCTATCTCGTCAAGAATCGAGTAATCAAGAGGGAGATTGTCAATAATCTGAGTGTCGCCTTTATCCAATATTCCAGGAGCACCAAGAATACCAACCCAAGGTTTGATGCCTGTTGCGGTTTCAAGCTCCTTTGGTTGAATGGAAGCCAAAACACCGCCAACCATCAAATCTTTTTTTTTCTTGACAAGCAACTTTGCAAAGTTGATAGTTTCTACTGTAATATCCCAGTAAAATGTAAACAGTGTGGTTACACCCACTCTGTCCCATTCAGGTTCTTTTTTCCAAATGCCCTTCCAATAGAAGTCTTTCCATTCTGTCAGTTTTGCTAACAGTATCAATTCCATATTAGACCTATCTATTGCAATCTTCTCAACGGTCTCTTTTTTTCTGGTCTTTATATACTCTACAAACTCGTCACGCTTCAACCACCAATCAATACTTTTATCGGTTTTTTCAAAGTCTTCTATGCATCGGTCGACTATACGCTCTATAACAAATGTTTTTAAGTCACCTTTATAGAAAGTAACATCCCATCCACCTAAGTTTTTATAATAAGTGGAAAGCTTCATTAGGCCAATAGGAGGATACTTATTGGTATAATTAGGTTCTATCAGGAGTACTTTTTTTCTCTTAGATTTCATCATTAAATTCTTTCACAATTAGCCTTTCCATTTCGGCAATCAACTTCTGGTCGTGTTCATTATCTGGGCAGAATGAGTTCAATACCTTAAACACACGACGTAGCAACCATATTTCACTTGGATCAAGCACATTGTTCAATTGTGCAATAATATCCTGCTGACCAAGTAGCGGCGTTGATGTAGGTGTCACAATACGGGGACCAGGAATTAGAGATTCATGTTGATAGGTTGCTGGTTCTTGAACAGAAACAGGATCCGATTGATTGGCTGTTGTTGGAAGTTCTACTGTGTTATCAGTAGCCGAGGAAAAATCAATATTTGCTTCCGTTGGAGAACTTGGTGCAACTGGTATTGTCGCGGGTTCCCCATTGTCTGTTTGGATGTCAATAGGTGCAGGAATCTCTTTTTTAACACTTATAGGCTCTTGTTGGCCTGGCACTATAGGTCTTAACTTCTCCTCTCCTTTAGCCTTTGCTTCAATAAACTCGGGCTGATAGAGAAGAAGCATTCGTTTGATAGCTTCAAAACCAAATGAGGTTTTCATGAGTTTTTCAAACTTTCCTATACCTCGATTATTAATCAGATCCTTCGCATTATAGTCTATAGTACCGCCGTGATCATCTATGCGTTTAATACCGTCATAGATTTTATCGATACTCTTTTTAGCTTCATTGGCTTTAGTGTAAAGGGTTTTCAGATTTTCAAAATATGACCTCAATCCATTTTCTAAAGCCCTGGATTCTGGAGTCGGAACTAGTCCGTCGCGGGCACCATTGGGGCGAATATGAGGATGAGTTACAAAAAATTCTCCATAAAAATACGAGTTACTTCTATCTTCTTTCCAATAATTTGTACCTGATAGCAGGCTTGCATCGCCTATCTGTATGTTATGCGCTCTAAGACGAATTCCAGCAAGCTTGTCTTCTTTAGGTATCTGTATAGTGTATTTTGTGAGGGCATACCATCCCCAACCCAAAATTCCAAAGATTCTATCTTCAATTTTAAAATATTCAAGATTGTTTATTTTGTCTTTCGTCCCCTTTATAGACAAGCCATATTGCTTCTGAATTCTTGTCTCGCCAACAATTACTTGGATTTTCTCTAAACCTTCGTGTCGTTCTTTGAATTCTGGATTATCTGCTGTACTTTTATAAATCAGCATATTCTTAAATTCTGGTTTATATTCAACAGGAGCGACTTCTCTTAAATAGTCAATGATTGCATTTACATCTAATAGTGATGGCGCAGCATCATCTTTGACACCATTCAATTCTACTTCGAAATAATGGTCAGATTCCTCAGCAGGAATAGACTCTCTCTTTGTACACTTATTAATGACATAGGTTGCAAGGTAGTCTTCTTCCTCCTTTTCAACCATCTGCCATATTTTATCCACATCAAAAGTAATCTGAGTACCAATAGCCTCACCTTTTGCGGAAGTACGGAAAATTAGTTCATGACAATAGCCACCACCAACCAAACGACCAATGCCATACATTCCCGCTTGATTAACACCGTCTTTGTTTGACGGTGAAATGTCGAGCAAAGTGCGTACGGCATTTGCAGATTCTATGCCAGCACCATTGTCTCTTATTTTAATTATCTTGTGCTTCTCATCTATGTCGATGGTAACAATACCATCTTTAGCTTGCGCCAAAACATGAGCATCTATGGCCTTATTGATAGAGTCAAGGGCATTCTGAACATACTCTCGATAAATAGTCCTTTCATCGGAGTACAGTTGAAACATCAGCATACTTAAAATTCTTTTCCTTACTTCGGAGGAGTAATTCAAGTTATTTTCCATAATTGGTGTGTTTTAGCCGTTGGGAAATTGTTTGTAAGCAGGTCTTGGGAATTTTACATTCACGAGAGAGCGTAATGCTGGATTGGATATGATGTATTCGCCTGGTGATAGTCGGGTCATCATGTTCTGATAAACTTTCGGAATGTATCTGTAGTCGGGCTTAGAAACTTCAATAGCGTTTGTCCTACCGTAGGCTTGTGTGGCACAATTTCCTTTCACTCTATCGTGAATGGCACTACGAAATTGCTCGACAGAGAAAAGAATGATTCCCAATGAGCGGCCACGTTCAGCAATATCAAGCAATTGTTTCAAAATAGGAGAGTTCTTAGGAGAATCGCTTGAAGCATATTTGTTTAACTCGTCCACAAATAGGATTATCTTGTCTGGGATATCATTTCTATCACCATCAAGTTTCAAGTCATAGATAGCACGAGCTACTGTACCGAACACAAAACTTTGGGTATTACCGTCAAGTCGCGCAATATCTATTACCATAACATTGTTTGCTCTAAGATGGTTTTGAATCTCGTTTGTCAAGTCAACTTCATTAACGAGGCTTTTACCGAAAATATCATTTGAAATGGCTTTGCGAATGCATCTTTTAAATTTTCTCCAGCTCACAACCTGTATTTCTTTTTTCTCGTCTGTAGTACCACCCGCTTTAGTATATTCATCTATAGTTTCTTTCAGAGTTTCCCACTTTTCAATGTTCTTAAATTTGCCTTCTTCGTTCATAATAAAGTTGGCACATGCTTCCAAAGTGTTTGTGGGGTCTTCTTCATTAGCAAGCAATAGATCGAGTTTGTCTTTGTTATCGGCGAATGTGAACTTATATGTAAAAGCTTTCTTATTCCTCTTTTGCTGCTCAATATCACTTGGCGCAGCGTATGACTGAACCTTTGCTACATCGCTTTTGCTATAAGGATAGTAATAGCGGACATTCTCAAAGGGAGTGTCTGTTAAACCAAGATCTGAATATATCTGTTTATCATCGCTACTAAGGCCTTGATTTGGTTCGTCAATTGCCATCAGATCACGGCCTTTCACGTTGAAGAATACAAAAGCACATGTGTCGCCGTTGTCTGTACGAAACTTACTCTGAATGGCTCTGAGTAAGAACATAGAATAAGATGTCTTAGCTGCCAAACCTGAGATACCTGAGATGTTGATGTGTGCACCATCTGGGCCAATCAAGAAATGAGAATCTAAGATGACGCGAATCTTAATCTTGTCTTCACCCTTATACATTTCAAGGTAACCACAGACAAGCGGATTCTTAACGTCATCATCAGTCAAACCTAATGCTTTCTTTACTTCTTCTGGTTCACAAAGTGATACCTGTTTACCATTAAGAACAGGCGTATATATACCTGCTGTATTGCCGCTTACACGCGCACGAACATAATTCATTCCTAAGCGATTCATATTTCCAATTTTCTCATCCGTGCTGCCGAAGTCGCTGGAAATATATCCAGTAAAATGGCTAGGGGCATCTGTGATATGATTAATTTCCTCTATCACGCCGAATGTGATTGAACCCGATTCATGGTTCACCTTAACCACATCAAACGGGCTAAGGATTTGCTTCTTGTCTGTCCAGAAATAAAACTCGTCAATTGTTGACGGACATTTCTCGGTAGCTGAGACTTTTCCTATTATTTTTGCCATTTAGAATAAATTTAAGATGATGTCAGAATTATAATACTTTGATTTGCAAAAGGCCTCTGTGAGGAATACCGGATAAAGATGATTGGCCCAACGGATGTCGTTGCCGTAACATACAGGGTAGGCTTCTTTGATAAGATTCGCACTAATGGTATTTATCAAATCTGTATCAATCTGTTCATCTTCGTTAATGATAACCATCTCACATTTTACGACATCAGAGAAATTGGTTTCACGGAAATCGCTATTACGCAGACGTAGATACCAAACGGCATATTGAACGCCGTTTGCTTCTGAAGTATATCGGTAGGCCTTAGTTCGCTCAAAGGGTTTGAGGTTTGCTATTGTTTTCGATAGACGGTGACCTTCATAATCTGGAAGTAGTTCTGGATCAAAACGCTTTGAAACACCAACAACGTAACGATAGTTCTCGCGAAGCATAGTTTTGTCTGAACGGTTGACGTTTGAGAAACTGGGGTTGTACTCAAGTGAGCCGTCTTTAATAAGGTAGTGCTCATCGTCTAGACGATTATGGGTACAAAGATCAGCCACTAATCGTTGTTCCTCATCGGTCATTTCTGCTTGGATTTTAGCCGTTCCTCTATTCTTATAGTTGTCCTTATCAGAATTGAACTTGTCTTTCTTATCTGTTTTATAAAGCAGAATTTTATCAATCTTGATGCCAATATCACCAACATAAGGAAGCCTACTTAACTCCTCATTAATTTCATCACAATAGAGACGGCAGAAATCCTCGCCTTCATCATCAACATCGAAATCATCTGGCAGGGATATTACTATTTTGTGGTAAGTCTGGTAGGGATGGAACGTGTCGCGGTCTTCGCGTTCGCAGCAGCCAACGACTATTTGACCAGCAAGCACAGGAAAAATTTTCTTGCCAATAGCCATATCGTCAACCTTGTAAACATGACGTGAACCATCAAGGAAAAAACTGAATATGGGACGTGAATAATCAATGAGCATTTGGTCTATAACCACCGTAGGCACAAGGGTTAGGTCAGATTCTGCGATACGACTTTTATTACGAGTTGAAGCAGGTTTGTCGTCGTAATCCAGAACATCTGTATCTGAGATATTCAGACTCACCTTATTAGTCTTATAGCAAAGATAGTTGCCCTCACCCCTCTTAACGATGTAATCTAAAATTGTACCCATATTTATTTATCAAATATCATTCTATTGCAAAGGTGGTTGTATTTTTAGGAGTGCGCAAGCAATTTGGTGAAATAATTTCTTCAAAGTTTGATATTTAATATATTTTGATTATATCCTATTCGATTGTAACTATTCGGTGGGCATAATCAAATCGCTTCTCCACATTGAACCTTCTTCCTTAAGCTCTTATTCAATTGACAGACTTTCATTTGAATGAATCTCAAAGATATCCTTTATTGCATTTTGTCAAATCAATGTGACTATGAAGGCAGCAAAGGGGACGTTTCAATATCTCTTTCGTAAAATTCGAATATGATTTCAAATTGGTCATTGGAAAATGCCTTATGGATATATTATCAAATATGCCCAAGGTAAGACACAAGTTTTCTGCCACGCTGCCACTTTGAATTTTTGCAGGTCTCAAACTCTTTCTTGCTATACAAGATAAAGGAGGCGACTTTTTGAGCTGGGTCGTACTTGTATTCTTTTTCAGCAAAAGGACAGATGTGTTTTCAGAGAAATGTTGTTTCTGCGTAAACAATGCGTAAACAAACTCTTTCAGTTATGGATATTTAATGAGTTTTATAAGAAATAGTAAAATTCATAACTGCTTGATACTCAATTAATATTGATAAAATAAGCTATCGTAGAATATCATTTTATCGTTCTCATAATCTGGAGGTCCCAGGTTCAAGCCCTGGCTGGTCCACTAAGAAAATCAAGCAGTTACGGATTTCGTAACTGCTTTTTTTATATCCTGCGAAAACAAACTGTTTGAATTGGATGGTTGTGGAATTTGTATAATTTAATGGAATTTTTTTATATATGAATTCCGCCCTTTGACAAAAGTCTGATAGCACTTGTTAGGCTCAGAAGGATAATTGAGTGCACAGAAACTTCGTGTGATAATCGTTGGGATATCTTACACGAATCAACTAAGAGAGGGAGGCAGACAGTTCACATTTTCTATGTACCGTTTCGCTTTTCCAATGGAGACGGGTGTCATGAATTGCTCATCAGGAGTCGTTACCTGCTGTTCAAATCCTCGAATAAATGGATTGAAGCTCAGAAGATTTATTTAATGATTTTATGAAGTTACCGACTTTTCACTTGCAGTTTTCGTGAAATATTACGAATATTGCATGAAGATTATAAATAAATAAGCAGGTGCGTAAACGATGGAGTGTGGCATTACTAGTCCCTTTGTTGTAATACAAACATACTGTTCTGTAAATTTAAATTGCTGGATTATTGGGGACCTTTACAATGAAAATGAACAGACTATATTATATATTCTTACAACTTTTCTGTTGTATTTTTATGTTATGTTCTTGTGTGGAAAAAAAGCGTCCTATATCTACTGAGAATAAATTGCAGTCTTCAGCTGTGGATTCACTAGAGAGTGTATTGAATAGACTGAGTTTTTCTGGAATGCATGATTCGGTAGAAGTGATTGCAAGAGATGCATTCCATAAGGCTATTGAACGTCAAGATTCCGTTGTTGTTGTATACATAGGTCTTAATATGGCCCAGTCATTTATGTTTAATGGGAATATGGATTCTGTCCGCTTTTACATCGATAAAATAAATTCATATAAAACATCACGGCTTTCGCCCAGTCTGCATATTATGTACAGTAATATACTTGGCAGTTATAATCTGAGGGCAAATCTTGACTATTCGAAGGCTCTGAACAGTTATATTGATGGTTTGAAATGGGCTGATGTGAAAAACAACAGTAACAACAGAATCGTGCTTTACGCAAATATTGTGAATATTTTTTACGTACAAAAAAGTTGTAAGGGAGTTCAGTATGCCCAAAAAGCATATGATCTTGCAATGAACAGGCCTGGTATTAGCTTGTATTCAAAGTGTGCATCTTGTATAGTCATGGCGCAAATGTTGTATGTACAGGGGCGTTTTGATGATGTATTGCCTTTCCTTAAGAAGGCTGAATTCTATGCTGATAAGGCAAATGCTATGTCTCAGAAGTCTTATATATACAGTATGTATGCTCTAGTTTATCAGCAGAAGAATGATGATGCAAAGGTTTTGCAGTTCTATGAAAAAGCTATCAGTTATATTGATTATACAGATTCAGGAGCAGCCTCTCAGCTATATCTTACCTATGGTGAGTATATGAAGAAACAGGGAAAAATGAAGGCCGCCTATGAGATGTTTAGAAAAGGTCTGGTCGTTTCAGAAATGAGTGGAAATCTAGAGTACAGGAAAGACCTTTTAGGACAAATGGCAGATTTGACGTATGATATGGGAGATTATTTTGCGTCAGCACAATATTCCAGAATGTGTAAAAGATATTCTGATACGATATCCAACCGGCGGGAAAATGAATTTAAAGAGTCTATTGCATTGCGAGTTGAATCTGAGCATAAGCAGAAAATTTTGGAGAATGAGTTGCAGCGTAAAAAAACAGAGCAGAAAAATGTGCAGTTATTGCTTATTCTCATAGTGATAGGTATATCGTCAATTCTTTTGTCTTTGTTATATTATCGGCAGAAGAAAATGTACGGCAGATTGGTAAAGAGATATCAGGATTATGTATCCAGACTTGAACTGAACAGAAATACTTGTCACACTGAGGAGCAAAATACTGACCGGAAGCTATATGAAAAAATAGAAGAGTTGATGAGAAACGAAAAAATATATCGGATGAAGGATTTATCACTGGAGCTGCTTGCTGATATGGTAAAGTCAAATAGAACCTATTGCTCTAGAGCTATTAATACTTTTTCCGGAATGTCATTCAATAGGTATTTAGATACATTCAGGATAGCTGAAGCAACTAGCATTATTGCTGATTCGTCGAATGATATTTTATTCAAACAACTGGCCGATAGTGTTGGCTATAATTCGGTTGCTGTATTTTCAAAAGCTTTTCTACGGGAAACCGGATGTAGTCCGAGCATTTATAGGAAAGAAGTTCGAGGCGGAAAAGCTAAAGAGCATAAATGATGCCGGCAGGGGGGATGTTGGTGAGGCTCTGTTTGAGAATCTTTTCCTTAATGGCATCAACTTGTATTAAAGTTAAAAACAATATGAGGAACTCATGATGGCATTGCCAACAAGGCCTACTCAAGAAAAAAGAGTTTTGATTGGAACGGTCAATGACGAGTTGAAATTTTGTACAGAAAGAGACCCCCAGACACTATTCCTTCAGTAAATCCTTGTCTATTTATTATTGTCTATCGTTAGCATATTGCTTTTGAGGGAGAAAAAAACGGGCATTGATGTGAAATTTATTAATGATGGATAACTATCTATTTTCTGATTTTTGCTTTAAAATTGCATCAAAATGTTTGATAATCCTGGTTTTTGTATCGAAATAACGTTAAATTATTTGTTAGTTCTACAATTTTACAAACTATCAACGACTAAATTTCTGATTTATGTAGATGCAATCTAATTTTGATTCCATGATAAATAAAAATATGGAATCATGAAAAATATTTTGTTTGCTATTTTCTTCTCGATTGCTGCCGTTTTTGTGTTTGGCAGTTGTTCGTCTGTTGAACAAGAGATTCCAGTTTTAGAAAAAATTGTATTGGATGTAGATGAACTGACTCTTCAAGTGGGTGAGGAACATACATTCAAAGTAACACTTGTACCCAATGATGCGCCTGCTGCATTGTCATGGACTTCGTCCAATCCAGAAGTGGTGTCGGTTAAAGACGGAGTGGTAAAGGCTTTGGGCGCAGGGACTGCTACTATTGAAGTCAGAAGCGGAGAAATATACAGCGTTTGTGAGATTACGGTTCTCGATGAATCTGAACCTGATTCTGACTCGGAGTCGGAGCTGGAGAAGATTTTGTTGGACTGTGAAGAACTGAACCTGAATATTGGAGAACAATATACCTTCAAAGTCACTTTGATGCCCAAAGGGGTGCAGGCTGACAAGCTGGTCTGGACTTCCGATAATCCAATGGCCGTTACAGTTGAAAATGGGATAGTCACTGCCCTGCAGGCCGGGGATGCCGTGGTTAAAGTAGCATGTGGAGAGATTTCTGCTTCCTGCAAGGTTACTGTCAATGAACCTCAGATTACTCTGCTTACCTTGAATCCTGAATCTGTTGAGATGTATGTCGGTGGCACTGCGTATCTTACTGCAACGGTAGTTCCTGACAATACGGGTCTTGAGTTGCAATGGACATCCTCCGATGATGGAATCGTTACCGTGGACAATACGGGTAAACTGACAGCCATATCGGCAGGTGAGGCCGTAGTAACAGTGACGTGTGGTAACAAGTCGGCCGAATGTAAAGTGACGGTCATTGAAGAATCGGCTGCACCTGCGGTGGGTTACTATTATTATAGCGACGGTACCTGGGGTGCTACATTGCTGCAAGAGAAACAAGTTGTAGGTGTTGTGTTTTATGTGGAAAATCCTGCAAAAGATGATGCGGTACTAGCAAAAGAACATGCCGGATGCATACATGGATTGGTTGTTTCCATTAATGAGATGTCCGGGTTTGCTTGGCAGTCGGGATATGCTTCGTATAACAGTACGGTGGCAGCCTGGATGGAGAAGAATCTGAGCGGATATCAGTCTATCCTGACAGATATTAATTCAGAAGACGGATCTAGAATATTGGGATATAATCATACGAAGGCGATAGAGGCTTTTAATGCTGCTCCTGAAAACAGTGCATGGCCGGTAGAAGCCGTACAGTGTCTGGATGACTTCAGGAACAGCAACCAGGCTCCGGGCAATTCTAGCGGCTGGTATCTGCCTTCTGCCAAAGAACTGTCGCTCCTTTCAGCAGGAGTTTCCGACGGACCTTTATCTGGCGTAGCTTCGACTTCCAACCTTGAATTGATGAATACAGTTTTGGGAACCATAGCTGGAGCCGCAAAAATACAAGGACCTATGGGATTGATACCTGCATCTTATTATACATCTTCGGAAGTGTCGGCTGGTGAGGCTTTAATGATGACAACATATAGTGGGGGTATCATGTCTTCCAGCAAATCGGAACCTCAGAAAATTCGTCCGGTTCTAGCATTCTGAGATCAGAAATTTTTTATTAATACATAAATAATAATTGTAATGAAAAAACTTTTTAATTTATTCGTTATTGTGCTCATGCTGACGCACATAGTTGGATGTAGCAGTACAGAGGAGGATCCTGTAACAACACTGGAGTCGATAACACTCAGCCAGTCGGAACTCTCAATGGCTGTAGGAGATAAATATACGCTAACAGTTACAACAAATCCGCAAACTGTTGAAGGCTTGCAATTGGTGTGGACCTCTACTGATCCGGAAGTAGCCGATGTTGATCCTAGCGGACAGGTTACAGCAAATAAGGCAGGTGAAACCGTAATTAAGGTGAGCTCTGGGGCAGTGTCAGCCACTTGTACAGTGAAGGTATCCGAAGGTGTTGAGTCTTTGGAGGTTACTCCGTCGGTTGCTGAGATAGAGGCAGGAGAAACTGTGACTTTGACTGCTACAGTTCTTCCAGCTGGTGCTGATGCTGAAGTTGTGTGGAAATCATCGAATAGTGATATTGCTACAGTAGATGAAAACGGTGTAGTTACAGGTATTGCTCCGGGTAATGTTATTATCATGGCTGAAGCCGGTGGTATCACTGACGACTGTATGGTTTCGGTTGTAAGTGTACCAGTTGAGTCAATTTCACTGGACGAATCAGATATTACAATTGATGAAGGTCAGTCATGGACTCTGCATGCAACAGTTATGCCGGAGAGTGCTGATAATAAATCTATTGTATGGGAGTCATCGGATGAAAATGTAGCTCAGGTTAGTGGCTCGGGTACAGTAGTAGGCAAACGAGGAGGAGAGGCTGTGATTACCGCTAAGGCCGGTAATAAAACAGCTCAATGTCATGTTACCGTAAAAACTTTGCCGCTGGCTGTAGGTAATTTCTATTATTCTGATGGTACATGGTCATCACAATTGGATGGTGGAAAAACTCCGATTGGTGTTGTATTCTATGTAGGCGATATGACTAAATACGATCCGGCATTAAAGAGAGAACATCCAGAATGTACACATGGACTGGTAGTTGCCCTGCAGGAAACTTCTTCAGGTATAACTTGGCAAAACAATTATGCAGCATATGGTAATACTGTAGGATCTTGGATTGACGAAAATGTGTCTGATTATGAAACTATATTGAGTGGTTTTGAACTTACTGATCATCTGAATATTCCTTATGGATATAACAATACGAAGGCAATTGAAGCTTTTAACGCTGCTCCAGAAAATGCAGAATGGCCAGTTGAAGCAGTTCAGTATGTTGTTTCGTATAGAGAAACCGTGAAGGCTCCTGCTTCTACCAGTGACTGGTATCTGGGTTCGGCTAAAGAGATGAATATGTTGGCTTGTGGTGATTATGATGGTAATATTTGGGATATTCGTGATGCTGGAGCTTCAGCAAAGAATCTTAAAACGGTGAATGAAAGTATCGCGCAGGTTCAGGATGCCGTACAAATTGGTAAGGCTCTTCTTACTGGTCTGATGTTTTACTGGACTAGTACTGAGGTTAGTGCAGAAATGTCTATTTTGATGACCACAACAAATGGCCAGATGCCTATGACATATAAGAATGACGGATATGCTATATTCCGTGCAAGAGCTATTCTGGCATTCTAATTTGATAAAAGGTTCTTTTATTATTCGTTTGTTTTTTAGGTTAGGTTAAATTACATTTAACTACTGTTGATAATAGGAGGATCATCTGAATATTTGTTTCTGATGAATCCTCCTATGTTTTGTTGTTTAAGAACCTTGTCATGGACTGATATGGATTGGTCGTATTTATAAAAGGATATCAATTAGAATGAATTGCGTAGCTGTTTTGATGCCTTTGCGTAAACAATGCCTAGATAAGTTTTTTGAGTTGGAAGATAGAAATGAGGGGGATGCTTTATCTTTCATTGACGGGAAGATAAAATTGTAAATTTAAAGAGTAAGGGAATAAAAAGAGTTCCGTCTGTATGCGCAAATCTCTGCGGATACAGACGGTTTTTTGTACAAACTTTTTTTCTTTTGTACAAATCTTGAGAAAATATCGAGAACTTTTTATCCGAGCCTCCCGATATGAATCTAGTAATAAAAGCAGGTTTTTCTTTTTTACCCCTCAACGCCTGTTGCCTTTTTACAGCTGTGAAGGGCGTGAAGGGTAAAAAAGGGTAATTTTTATTTTATAGCTATCGGAGTTTCCAGTTCTTTGATCGTTAGCTGGCTTGAACCTCCGTTGGCCAGACCATCCATTCCTTTAGGAGAGGCATCTTTTACATAACTCTTGCCATCAGACTCGAACTGGTCTGTGCCGTTGAGTTTATAGTAAGCAGCCAGGCCTTCTGAGTTTGGATCGACATTCAGCATGTTTTGTTTGATCTGGTTCTCTGTACGTGCAACTGTCCAGAGTCTGACTTCACTCATGTAGCCATAGAACGGACGTTCGCCCCACATGAAGTTTGCGACCTTACCGATGAAGAATCCTCCACTACCTGTTGATGCCAGATCGAAGCTTGGAGTATCCCATGTCGATTCGGCGGCTTTGCTACCGTTGATGTAAATAGCTGTCTTTCCTGACGGCTGGTCGTACGTAAAGGCTACGTGATACCATTTTCCTTTCTCGAATGCCTGAGTAGAGTGGTATTGTTTGCTTCCCGCAATCTGAATCCAGTCGTTGTGGCCGCCTGGTAGTGCTGTATCACCGATTCGGAGAATCAAAATTCCTTCATTACCCATGATGGTGTTGTTGCTACCGAGCTGGTTGATGTAAATCAGGGCTTCGTAGGTAACAGATGTGAACATCGTACCGCTTGCCAATGGGATGCGGATGTAGTTGCTCTGGAACTGAGCGACTTTCTTAATCTGTACAGGCTTGGTAATGATAAAGTAAATAATATCACTGCCGGCAATAGCTGGAAGTGAAGATGACTGAATACGTACCGGCAACAGATAAGATTTACCTTCTTCCATATTCTCCAGGTTTGTGAACTCTATGGAAGTCTTTTCTGAATAGATAGATCCGCTGGGAATGGTTGTCGCATTACTGCCCAATTTTACATTGGCGGCATTGAATGTTTCGTAATTGGTTCCATATTTCTGGTTGTATTCATTTATTTCATTTTGTCCTGCAATTTCATAGCGGACTTCTACCGGAGAAGAACATGCTGAAGAAACTCTGGACTGCAATTCGTAAGTGATAGGCTGTTCGTTCAGAGCTTCTATTGTGTGTTCTTTGCTTTCGAAGTAAACTTTTGCTTCCAGCAAATCGCTTTCACTGTCGTTACAGCTGTTCAGCAAGACAGCTATAGCGCAAAATGCCAAATATTTCAATAGTTGTTTCATATCTTTAGAATTTCAAGATTCGTATTATTCTTTTCCCTGATTGGCTTTCCATTCGTTGAAGACCTGTTGGTTGATTTGGATTGCCTGACGCATCCATTTGTAATCAGGTGTATTGTCATAGTCATTGTCGAAGCGGTAGGCACCGACTCCTCCTTTGTAACCTTCTGCTGGCATCCAGGCTGCCTGCCGTAACAGAGCACCGCCTGAAGTAGCATACGATTCAAAGTTTTCGGTTATAATCAGTTTTTCCGGGATGTTGCCGGGACCGTAATAATGTGGAGAGGAACTACCGTATGACTGAGTAATCCAGTAATCTACATATTCTTCCATTTCTTCTGAGAAATAGTTGATAAGACCGTCGATACAGAGCAGTTTGTGTCCTTTCTTTTCCGGATCACTCTTTGGACCTATATATTTTCCCATTTCTTTTACCAGTACCTGGATGGTTGTACCATTCAGAGTACCGTCGGAGTCATTAAAGCCGCTTCCCGGTTCCCAGTCAATGTCAAAGCCATCCCAGTCGCTTACGAACAATGAATCGCAAAGTGCTTTGGCATAGTTGGCTATAGCCTGATTCAACTCTTCTGTATTGTTGAAATTATGCGACTTGAATCCCCAGAAGTCCCAGCGTGCATATTTCTTGGCTGCATTGAGTTCAGATTCTGTCCATCCCTCTTCTTGGGCTTGTTTTTCAATGTCTTCATAAATATAGTCGGGAGTCCTGCCTTTTCCCAGATGTGACAACAGGCTAACTTCCAGCAGTTTGATGCCTTTCACTTTCTGTACGAACTCTTTGTCTCGTTTCTGAGCTTCGGTAATCTCATATCTTCCCGGAGCACCACTCCACATGGAAATGATATCCATACTGTCGGGAACGGAAGACAGGTAGCCTTTTCTCATGACACCCGATGGAGCCCAGTTCGAGAACCAGCCGAAAGCGACGGGTCGTCCGTAGTTCTTGGCTGTTTCTTTATAAGCTCGCAGATTGGCATAATATTCACTATCTCCTAACGTATTGTATCCGCCGATGTGTTCTACTTCTATGTTTTCGACATCGGTACAGGAAGCCATCATAGCTCCCAGCAAGGGTACGATGTATAATAATTTTTTAAGTGTTTTCATTTCTTACTGTATTAATTATAGGTTATTATTTGCAGTCCCACCATAAATGTGTACTAGGCAAGTCTTGTCCGTTGCTTAACATCTTTACAGCATCGTTGTAAATGAGTTGTCCGTCTGCCGTTTGATAGAAACTGGTAGGATAGACCATACGGCGTATACCTCCTTCCGTTGTGACTCCCTGACTGCTTCCTCTGTTTGCCATGACGGGATTCAGTTTGGGGTATCCGGTTCTTCTCCATTCTGTCCAGGCTTCTTGTCCGTTGGGGAAGAGAGCAATCCATTTCTGAATCATGATTTTTTCCAGTTTCTGTTCTGTGCTTCCTTCAAATTTTACAGTTGTTGTACAAGGAGCTGCAAAGCTGCAAGGATATTTTCCGCTTACTTCGTGTTTGATCGGAGTCTTTCCTGAGTTCATATAAGCATCTACAGAAGAGCTGACACCGTTTTCCTGGAAGGACATCTCAATACCTTGTTTATACCAGTCTTCGGCATTTCCAAATTCACCACCCCATACTAAAGCAGCTTCGGCGCGTAGGAAGTAAACCTCGGAAGCACGCATCCAGTAAGTAGGAGTGGAAGCTTGTATATTGGGTTTGGAGAACATTTTGTATTCATCATTTTTCCCATACAGATGACCTGCCGGAACAGCCTGATACAGTTTGCCGTCGAAAGCTTCTTGTCCTTTTGTGCTTTTTGAGTCTACAGGTAAGAAATAGGCACTTAATCGTGGGTCTTCATATCCCAGCAGGTAAGAGAACATGGACGAGCCCATGCGTGATTCATCGTATTGTTCGGAGAGCCAGTAGATGTTGTTACGGAAAACATATCCGGCTCCTGTGCTCATCTGTGCTTCATCGTCTTTGGTTGTCATCACACCAATGGAGTGGTTCAACGCTTGCGAAACATATTGTTTTGACAGGGCTGCATCGGCATAACGGACACGCATTGCCAGACGGAGGAGCAAAGAGTTGGCATATTTTACCCATTTGGTAGAATTGCCTGCATATACAACGTCGTATTCCTTCATGACTTCCACACCGTTTTCTGCTTTCTCCGTCAGGATTGCTATGGCATCTGTCAGGTCTTTGAAAATTGCGGTGTAAATATCCTTTTCAGAGTCGAATGGAATATTGGTGGTAGGATCGGCTGCATGCGAGTAAGGCATCGGGCCAAAGCACTCCAATGCTTTATGCCAAGCTGAAATCTTTAGGATTTGTGCCAGGGCAAATACCTCCGGAGTATTATTTTTTTCGGCTGCTGCTTTCAATTTCTTCCAAGGGTCGAGGGCATTGGTATATGCACGTTTATACGTTCCGGAAATCCAGCTGTCTGTCAGATAATAGTTTACATTACAGTTTCCGCCTGACCAGGTATTGTTTTGTCCGAAGAAACCGCTCCAACTGTCGGCAGACAAATGATAATCAGTCTGGTATTGATTGATGATATCCGTGTCGTCGGCCTGTGTTCCGACAGGAAAGACTGTTCGTTCGATGGTAGTGATCAGACCACCTACAGCAACTCCGTCCATGATACCTTCTTCATCGGTCAGCTCGAACGGATTGGTGTTTATTTCCTCGTAATTGCATGATGCCAGCAGTGATACGGCAAATACACCTGCTATAAATTTATATTGGTTTATCTTTTTCATAATCAAAAGGAGTTGTTTTTATAGTTTAAATTTAATGCCAAAGCCAAAGCTACGTACGCTAGGTTGCATGAAGTAGTCATTTCCTTGTCCGTAAGTACTGGTTGATGGCGTTAACTCTGGGTCGAAAGGAGCTTTACAGTATAACATCCACGGGTTGCTGGCAATGAAAGAAACAGTTACGTCTTTCAGTATATTGGCAAACCACTTATCGGGCATGGTATAGCTGAATGTCATTTCCTGCAAGCGGATATTGGTTGCACTGTACAGATAATATCCGGATGTCTCGTAATTTCCTGTACCAATCATCTGGTAATATGTTTTGGCATCTACTCTGCCTTGTCCCGGCAGCAATGCTCCTCCTGCGTCGCGGGCTTCTGCCGAACGTTTGGATACTCCGAAACGGTCGAGAATAGCTTCGGTAGAAGATGTAACCACTCCGCCAAATCGTCCGTTGATCAGGAAACTGAATCCGAATCCTTTGTATGACAAAGCGTTGTTCCATCCCATGTTGAAGTCTGGAGAAGTCTTACCGAGGTATACGGGTTCACCTCTTTCCAAACCGAATGTACCGTCACTCTTTACTTCAACATATCCCTGACTGTCTTTCTTGAAGAATGTATTTGCATAGATATCATGGATACTTCCACCTTCTTTCAATATAACACGACCATTGTCTTTTAATACTTCAGGTATATTGATAGGAGTTTCCATCAGGTCCGTGTGATAGTTTTTTACCATTTCTTTGATCACATTTATATTCTTGGAGAATGTAAATGTAGATGAAACGGCCAGACCGTTTTTAAACTTATCGTTATAACCGAAAGAGGCTTCCCATCCTCTGTTCTCTACGTTACCTGCTTGCAGGTAAATTTTCTGATAACCGGTAAATTCAGGCAAATCGCCCAAGAAAGTCTGGTTGTATGTGTTCGATTTATAATAGGTAACTTCGGCGCTGAATTTATTCCACAGGCGCAGGCTGATTCCCACTTCATAAGATTTGGTACGTTCTGCCTTGAAGTCGGTGAACGGATAAATGTATGTCGGCGAAGGGATACCTCCGACGATTGGCGTGGTAACTGTACCGGGAGTTAATCCGGAACGAGAAACCGGCGCACCAACTTCTGTATACGAACCGCGTACTTTCAAGTAAGAGATAAATTCGGGAAGTTGTACCATTTCCGAAATAATGCCGGACAAACCGATAGATGGATAGAAGAATGATTCTTCGTTGGTATTTACCAGGCGTGAGTTCCAGTCATTACGTCCGGTCAGGGTCAGGTAAAGCATACTCTTCCATCCCAGTTCCACGTTACCGAAGATCGCATGATTACGGATACGGCTGTCACCTCCTTTTTCCGATGTACGGCCATTGGAAGGGTCGATGTTGGAAACGGCGAATTTATTGGGCACTTTCAGCAAAGTTCCTTTGTAACCTCTTTCCAATGCCCAGTAGTTAGAATAACTCCATCCTACGTTGGCTGAAATGTTGAAGTTTCTGATTTGCTTGTTGATGTTCACCATAAAATCAGCGTATTCCTGACGGTCGTTATAGTTGCTGTATTCATAATGTCCTTTGGTTCCTTCTGCAAAGACCTGATCGGAAGAAGCATAAATCTTACGTTCAAATTTCACATAGGTATCATCCATTCTGTAACGTGCAGCCACGTTGATCCAGTCGGTTATTTTGTAAGTTAATCCGACGTTGAACATGTAGCGGCTCTTATTGTTGGTTGAAACATTGCGGAAAGCGGTCCAGTACGGGTTCTGAGAGGCATACGTTGATTCTGCAATCGGCCAGTACTGAACAGGAATTTTGCGGCTGTCGTCAAAACGTTCGAAAGTCTTGATTTCTTCAAAGTTCTCTCCCCTTGGAAACAGGTATGCTGCCATTACCGGATTCCAGTATTGACCTTGTGACACCATGTTCTTGTCATCCTGTTTGATATACGATGCTCCTAAGTCAAGTTGCAGCTTATCATTCAGAAACGTTGCAGTGTTGCGGATGGTAAAGTTCAGACGGTTGTATGAGTTGTTGGGAACAATACCATCGGAATTGGTTGACGAGATAGAAGCAAATGTCTGATTCTGCTTGGTACCTGTGGTTAACGTTACTGAATTGATAAAGTTTGTTCCTGTATTGAAGAAATCTTTTTTGGGATCATAATCGGACGGTGTGGCAAGCTTTTCACCCCAGCTTTCATACATGTCTTTTTTATTGCCATAAGTATTCTGGAATTCAGGAGTCATGTATGCTTTGCTGAATTCGGTAGAAGAAGAGAATGAAAGTTGCAGTTTCCCTTCCTTACCTTTTTTAGTAGTGATAAGGATAACACCGTTTGCAGCGCTACTACCATACAGTGCAGCAGCCGACGGTCCGCTTAGTACAGAAATACTTTCAATATCTTCGGGGTTGAAATCGGCGATACCTTCAGTACCGGCCTTTCCTTCTCCCATGATGCCACTGTCGGTGTTTCCCATGTTGGTATTGAACAAAGGAATACCGTCTACTACATAGAGCGCGTTGTTGTCACCTTCGATGGATTTTGCACCACGCATTACTACACGGGTCGCACCACCTACACCACTGGCACTCTTGTTGATGCTGACACCGGCAATCTTACCATTCAGAGAGTTTACGAAGTTGGCATCTTTCACTCTTACGAGCTCTTCCGATTTAACCTGTTGTACGTTGTAGGACAGGGCTTTTTCTGCACGTTTGATACCTAATGCCGTAACGACAACTTCATCCAGACGCTCTGTATCTTCCCGCATGGTCACATTGATAACTCCTCTATCTGCCAGGAACTCTACGGATTTATAACCTACATAAGAAAACTGCAATACAGCATCGGGACTCGATACGGTAAGAGAATAGTTACCATCAAGGTCGGTGATAGCACCATTGCTGGTACCTTCTTCCTTGATTGTTGCGCCGATGATAGGGTCTCCATTGGCATCAACAACCCTACCTGATATATTACTTTGCTGTTTTTTTTCGGATTTTTTCTTTAGGGGGGTAATAATGATTTTATTACCTGAAACTTTGTAAGACAGATTTTGCTTGTTCAGCTCACTGGTCAGTACGTTTTTCAGTTCTTCGCTTTTTACAGAAACAGAAACCCCCGTCTTTCCGTTTACTTCCGCATCCCGGTATGAAAAACGGTAGGAAGTTTGTTTCTCGATAGCATTAAATAATTCTTTTACCGATGCATTGTTCAGGTTGAGGCTGACTTTACCAGTCTGTGCATAACCGCCGGTAAATGTAAATAAACACAAAGATGCACATAAGAGGCAAATCTTACCACGCTTTTTACTATCTTTGTGCAAATCAATGAATTGTTGTTTGATTTTCATAAGTACGTAATAAATTTAGGTTTTAAGTTCGGTTTGACTATGCGCCAACATAGTTTTACTTATGGACTGAGCCATTTCCCCGGATAATGTGCCGATTGTCCGGGGATTCTTTTTCATGTTTTCATCTGTTCTTCATTGTTTTAAGGTTAATGTTTATAAGGATTTATTCAATGGTAACGATTCCATCGTTTATCGTATACTCAAATCCATAATGTATTTTTAGGATTCTCAGTATACTTTCTATATTCTCATCATTAAATGTACCTGTATATACATCCTGTAGTATATGAGGGTTATTTATTTCAAAAACAACACCGAATTTACGTTCCAGGCAGCGGAAAACATTTTTCATTTGTTCGTGGCGGAAAGTAAGTTCTTTGGTCAGCCAGGCAGTTTCTATTTGGTTGGATGTTTCCTCAAGACTTAATTGTCCGGTTAACTTATTATAAATAACTTTTTGCTTAGGCTTTACACTTAAGGTGTTGTGGCCAGGATCTTTGGTGGTGACGTTTACACTACCTTCTACAAGCGCCATTTCCACAAAGTCCTTATGTTCGTATGCATAAACATTAAATTTGGTTCCGGTAACGGTTATATCCATTACGTCGGTGGATACGATAAAGCGTTTGTCTGTGTTCTTTTCTACTTCGAAGTATCCTTCACCCGATAAGCTTACTCTACGTTCATTGTGCCCGAAGTCCTGTTTATACGAAAGCGATGATTTCGCATTCAGGTGAACCAAGCTTCCATCGGGTAATGTAACCAGTGAAGTACCGTATTCTCCAGAGTTTATTACGATATTCTGTTCGGCAAGGTATTTCATATCCTGATTTTGTGCATAGTATAAGGTCGTAATTCCGCAGGCGACTACTAAAAGTATAGAAGCTGCTATTTGCAACCAGTATTTTTTCGCTTTTATAAACGGTGATATACGGGACTTTTTCTCTAGTCTTGGATATAAAGCGTTTATTTTATCTTGTGATAGTGGTTCGTAGTTTGTAAAGTTATCCCATTCTTCGTAAAACGGATTTTTTAGTTCCGCATCGGATAATTGGTTCATGTCCGATGTGAGTGTTTTAAATTCTTCCGGTGAGATGATTCCCGACCGGTACTTGTTTAATAAGCTTTTTACTTCATTCTGTATGTCTGTGTTCATAAAACTATAACCTTGTTTGTAGGTAATATCTATGAACAGGAGAAATATAACATAGAAAACTATATGTTAGAAAACATATAATTAGAAGTTGTTCAAGAAAAGAAGAAGTATAAACGAATATTGTTGAAGTTCTGTCCGAATTATTTTTAATGCTGCCGAAAGTTGATTGCGCACAACTTGCTCCTTTATGGATAGTTGTTCTGCTATCTGGGCTACAGACAGATTATGTTCCTTGTTTAATTCAAAAATTTCACGCTGACGTGGAGATAAGTTGCTTTTGGCTTTTTGGAGCGCCTGACAAAACTGGTCGAAATCTATTTCTTTGTCCGCATCGTCTCCTGATACCTTTATGTATTGGTATTCCACAAATTCTTCCATCGAAGCGTTGTTCAACTGCCTGCGGAGTTCCTTTATTAAGAAATGATAAGCTATGGTAAACAGGTATGCCTTAAAAGAAGAGTCGGGGTCCAGTTTCTCACGATTGGTCCATATACGACAGAATGTTTCTTGAACGACATCATCGGTAGCATCTTCTGATTTTAGGTATTGATATACAAATCGGTATAATCTTGAAACCCACATATCATAAAGAGTATGGTAAGCTTTTTCGGAGCCTGCTTTTACGGATAATATCAGTGATCTTTCTTCTATCATATTTCTTGTCTATCGTGCAAAAGAGAAATAGACTATTTTATATTATAAATATGCAAATTTAATATTTTTCTTAATCAATCATATCATAAAAGCGATGTAACATTACGTTGAGTGAATATTTTTATGTGACGTGTATTTTGTGTTAGACTTATCATTGAGATACGAAATATTTTTAATACCTTTCTGCATCGTTTAAAAAGTTAGCCGTTTTATGTTATGAAGAAACACGATTTTATTTTGTTGCTGGGGGTTGCATTGAATTTATCGGTAACTGCTGTATGCGCTGAAGAAGTAGAAACAGTGGATACGATAAGAACTACGTTGGGAACAAAGGTTCCGATTGAAGCTTGTTCGTTACAGGAAATAGAAGGAGTTGTTTTTACCAAGGCAAAAGATGCAAACTTCCTTCAGTCATTGGTTGGTAGAGTAGCGGGGGCAACTATCCAGCCAAGTTCGATAGGGACTGGGGGAGGAGTGAAGATTGAAATGAGAGGGGAAAGGAGCCTGCGAGGAAATAATAATGTACTTTTTGTGATTGACGGAGTTCCGTTTCCCCAGCTTTCTACTGAAGAATTTTATTCCATTTATAAAGGTTATGGCTTATCGGCAGATGGTATTGCTTCCTTTAACGCAGAAGATATAGAAAGTATGTCTGTCTTGTCGGGCACAGCTGCTTCGGTCCTTTATGGGAGTGATGCTGCCAATGGTGTCATTCTTATTACAACCAAACGGGGTCAGAAACTGTGTAAGCCTTCTATCACGGTATCGAATACCACGACCTTTGCCAAGCCTTTTGTGATGCCAGAGTTTCAGCATGTCTATGAAAGTTGGAAATCGGACACGAGAACCTTATTCGATTGGAATCCTTCCGACTTTTATCGTACGGGGCATACCATAAACAATGCTGTAACGGTATCGGGTGGTACGGAAGTAAATCAAAGTTATTTTTCTGCGATGACTCAAAATGCAGTCGGATTGCTTGATAACAATAGTAGTAATCATTATAATCTGACGTTCCGTAATACGACAAACTTGCTGGATGGAAAGCTGAATATTGATGCCAGCTTGATGTATATCCGTACTAAAGAACGTAATATGCTGGCACAAGGTGATTACTTCAATCCAATTGTACCGGTTTATCTGCTGCCGGAAATCTTACGTGAGAAAGATGAATATAGTTGTTTCGAGCGGTATGATCCGGATAAAGGCTATGCAGTTCAGTATTGGCCTTATGCCAACTGGCAGAATCCGTATTGGACGGAAAAACGTAATTTGTTTGTGAATACTAAAGATCGCATACGAGCAGGACTGGGATTCCGGTATGCATTAACTGACTGGTTGGATGTTACAGCACATGTCAACTATGATAAAGACAAACAGGTACAAACTCAAGAATTATACGCTTCGACTAGTTATTTACTGACTCAGTACGGCTATTCTTCTTTGGGTGAATATGGAAAGATAAATGCTGATTTAAGTCAGGTTTATGCTGATTTTGCTTTTCATCTTCAAAAAACGGCAGGTGACTTTTCTTTTAATGCTTTGCTGGGGATGGCATTTCGCAATAGAAAATATGAATATGGTTTACAGGGAGGCGGTTTGGTACAACCAAATATTTTTTCTCTTGACAATTTGGATAGTACGAAAGGAAAAGATTGGAATGCCGATTTGCACGACCGTAGTGATGCGTTGTTTGCGTCTTTGCAAGTAGGTTACAAAGATTTCCTTTATATAAATATGGGAGGGCGCAAAGAATGGCAGTATTTATGGAAGGAAGGGACAAGAGCAAGTTACGATGATGTCTTTTATCCATCGGCAGGGCTTTCGTTTATTCCAACTTCTATTATTTCGCATTCGGATGTATTGTCTTTCTTGAAGTTGCGTCTGGCTTATGCAGAGAGTGGTAATTTCCATCAGTATTGTTTGCCTAACGATAACAGAGATATGACAGCATTGGTGCAAGGGAGTTTCTTCAGTGACAAGACGAAGTCGTATGAAGCAGGGGTTGATCTGGGACTATTTAATAATAAGTTGAATCTATCCTTTACCATGTATACGACTTCTACGGATAATGAGATTCCAATGGAAACTTATTCAGTGAAAGCAGAAATACAGAATAAAGGGTTGGAAGTTTCATTAGGACTGAATCAGGATTTAGGACCTGTTTCTTGGAATTCTAGCCTGACGTACACTCTCAATAAAAATAGAATTCAGGATTTTTCTGAAATCGTAAATCCAATGACTGGTGAAGTGATGAAGGTCGACTACTTGAAACTTGCTTCATATGGCCAGCTTGCAGAAGAAAGACTGGTTTCTGGTGGTTCCATAGGTGATATTTACGTCAGTACCTTTCAGAAAGATGCAGCTGGTAATGTGATTTTCAATGCACAGACAGGTTTGCCGGAACGTAATGATACATATCAGTATGCGGGAAATGCTTCTCCTGATTATATGCTAGGATGGGCAAATGACTTTGCCTGGAAAGGTCTTGAACTGGGATTCGTATTGCAAGGCAGCTTCGGAGGAGAAGGCCTGTCAATGACGCAATCGATGCTTGACCAATATGGCGTTTCGAAGGCTACAGCAGACGCACGCGATCAAGGCGGAGTGTGGATGGGAGAAAAGAAGATTCCCGTTTCCCGATATTATGCAGCAACTTCAGGCTTGTCGGGAATCGGTGATCTCTATATATACGATGCGACCAATATTCGTTTGGCGGAATTAACTGTAGGATATACAATCCCGATGTATCGTTGGGTAAACTGGATGCAGCATATAAAGGTTTCTTTTGTCGGACGAAATTTGGTTATGTTGTATAATAAAGCTCCTTTCGATCCGATGAGTACCGCCAGCATGGGAAATGATATGCGGGGTATTGATTATTTCCGCTTGCCTAGCTTGCGTAATATGGGCTTTTCCATACAGCTTACTTTTTAAATGCTTGTTGAAAGGCATGAGATTGAGTACTTAGAAAGAACTTGAGCAACTCTTTGTTGGCTGCACTGTCCAGCTGCGCTTCTTTTTCTTCTTCAAAAATATTAAGCGTGGCTGGACATTCGCCGCAAATATCTATGCCTATTGTCTGTTCATGTTTCAGAATGATAGATAACAATTGTTCCAGTTCTTCCAGTGTAAAAGATCCCTGATCCCAGTTGGTAGCGGCCGACTGAGGGTTGAGTACATCTTTGTCTACAGAAATATATACGGGCGTACTGATGACTTCGGCAGAGAACTTCTTCCAGGTAGTGTCTTGTTCCAGACTTTGTTCACTGTAAAATTCAACCTGATTCTGATACTGAGGGGCAACACTCTTGATTAACTGTTCGGAGGGTCCTATAATAATGACCTTTTTTAAAAAAGGATTGGTCTTGATGACATCTTCTACCCAGCTTCCACAGGAAATCATTTCTTTAAATAATGGAGGCTGCATGTCGGGATGATGGTCGAATACAATTAATGAGAAAGGTTGATGTATTTTATCCGTCCAGAATTTGGTCAGGTAATGATAGTTGCCGGAATCAATGAAATGAATCCCTTCTGCCGGATAGTTTTCGATGACTTTTTTCAGTGCACTGGCTCCGTCTTTATCACAATAGCATTCTACCCCTTGAAGATGGGTACAATCTATCCATGCAAATTTGGGATTGTGGGAGAATGATTCATAATCATATACTCCTGTAAAATTCATGATAACGATAGGTTCATTCATAGTTATAAATAAAAAAATCCCCGCTTCGGAACTGACCGGAGCGGGGATTTTACAGTTAGAATTGTTTATTTAATTTCAATCACTTTGTTGGCCTGTTTCTTTTCTTCCTGTGTCATCTTAGGCAACTCAATGTTAAGGACACCGTTATCGACAGATGCACTGATCTTTTCCTTATCAACGTCTTCCGGTAAAATCATGCATTGTTCGAATTTAGAGTAAGAGAATTCACGACGCAAATATTTCTTTTTATCGTTGTTATTTACTTCGTTTTTCTTCTCCATAGAAATAACCAACTGGTTATCTTCGGTAAGATGAATGTTGAAATCGTCTTTCGTCATACCCGGAGCTGCAACTTCTATCTTGTAATTGTTTTCGTTTTCGATTACGTTGATTGCAGGGGCAGTAGCGTTAGCTCTTTCCATCCAATCGTTATCAAAGAAATCATTGAAAATACTTGGTAACCAATTCTGATTATAATTTCTTCTAGTCGGCATCATAGTTGTAATCTCCTATATTTTAGTTTTTTATTTTATCTTGTTTCTTCTGAACCGCTTCTCCTTTCGCTTCCGCGATTCACCCTTATATTTGCAAAGTCTGTGCCAAATAATTTGACTGACAGAAAGGTAGATTGCTTTAACCTTCGTTGAACGAGTGGTGAAGATTTTAAACTTTGATAAACATAGCGTAGTGTCAATTCGACTTGAAAATAGACAGATTGTCATTTTTATCTTTTAGCACAGACTATTTGTATTCTTACTATTTATTCCTTATTTTTGTTTCTGTAAACATTAATATTGTGTATTTATGAAGAAGATTTTATCAACCTTAATGATTGTGGCCTGTTTATTTTTAGCAGTGCCAGCACAAGCCCAATTACAGTTTGGACTGAAAGGGGGACTGAACATTTCGAAATTGACTTTCTCGAAGGATATTGTAAAGAGTGATAACCGTACCGGATTCTTTATTGGTCCGATGGCTGAGTTTACCATTCCGGTTGTAGGATTAGGTGTAGATGTAGCTGCTTTGTATAATCAGTCTGGAGCAAAGGCTATCAGTGGGGGAGAAGAAGTAGACCAAACACTTAAGACAATTGAAGTTCCTGTAAACTTGAAGTGGACACTTGGACTGGGAAGTACGCTGGGAGCTTATGTAGCTGCCGGTCCTCAGTTCGGCTTTAATGTGGGAAGCGGACATTTTACCGAGAATTTTGATATGAAATCTTGCAATACTTCGTTCAATGTTGGAGTAGGTCTTAAATTATTGGGACATCTGCAAGCAGGAGTGAATTATAATTTTGGCCTGAGTAAAATGGCAAAAGCTGTAGATGATGCGATGACCATCGAAATGAAACGAAATACTTGGCAGATTTCAGTGGCATATATGTTCTGAAAACAGAAAGGTGTTTATTAATAAATCAGCAATAAAGAAGGAGATGCCTGTGCAGGTATCTCCTTCTTATTTTGATGCGAAATCAGTCACATGGATAGACTACTCCCCATTCTTTTCTTAAGTTGTCCATTTGCCTCATAATTCTTAATGTTTCGGCGTGAGGCATGTATGGAGATTCCAGCCATCCTTTTTCAATAGCTTCAATGGATGCATATACCTGATATTCGTAACCGGTGATGTGTTCCGGAGCTTGATAAACGGCTACTGTCTTATATTCCCTGTCGACTACACGGACTGATTCCGGACAATTGATGTTTTCTACAATCAAGTGCCCTTTATCGCCCGAGATGACTCCCATTCTGTCGCTCTGTGCGTAAATACTTGATTGCAGAGTTGCCATTTTTCCATCTTTATAAAAAAGTGTGATGCTTTCCTGAGCATCGACTCCTGTCGCTGTTTTCTGACATGCAGAATGAGTTTCGGCAATATCATCACCAAATGCCATTGCTGCAAAGTTTAATGTATATACTCCGATGTCGAGTAAAGCTCCTCCTGCCAGTTCCGGACGGATAATTCTTTCCTTGTCGCTTATCGGATAGCTGAGATTGGCTGACAGCGTATAAGGGGTACCGATAACTCCTTTTTTCAGTAAGTCTTGTATGGTTAGTGAAAGAGGCATGTATCGGGTCCAGATTGCTTCTGTAATAAATACTTTCTTTTCGTGGGCAAAGCTGAGTAGCTCTTCTGCCTGACGGGCATTGGCTGTGAAAGCCTTTTCACATAATACGGGTTTCCCTCTTTCGATGCACATGCGGGCATTGTCATAATGCATGGCATGTGGTGTAGCAATATAGATTAGATCAACCTGCGGGTCGTTTGCCAGTTCTTCGTAAGAGCCATATGCTTTTTCAAATCCCCATTCGTTGGCAAAGGCTTGTGCTTTTTCCTGATTGCGGGATGCTACGGCATAACGTTGCACTTCTTTCATCTTTCCAAGTGTTGCTGCCATTTTTTTAGCGATGCCTCCACAACCTATTATACCTATCTTATATATCTTCATGTTGATAATGGATTAAGAGTTTCTCTACAAAACTATAAAAGTTTGTCCGACGTTCCAACGGGATAGCCTTGTTTTTTGTAACTTTGCCTCCATGAAGAAGTACGTGGATGTCATAGTGCCTTTGCCCGTTGCCGGACAATATACTTATTCTGTTCCGGCTGATCTGGAAGATAAAGTGAAGGCGGGTTGCCGGATTGTTGTTCCTTTCGGAAGTAAGAAGTTTTATACGGCAATTGTTACCAGCGTACATCAGAATGCTCCGGAAACTTATGAAACAAAAGATCTTGTAGAAGTACTCGATACATCCCCTGTTCTGTTGAAACGCCAGTATGATTTCTGGAAATGGCTGGCAGATTACTATTTGTGTACCTTGGGTGATGTCTATAAGGCCGCTCTACCTTCGGGTATGAAACTGGAAAGCGAAACGCTCGTGGTATCCAATCCTGAGTTTGAGGCAGACAAACCTCTACCCGAGAAGGAACAGCGCATCCTTGATTTGTTGTCCGATGATTCGGAACAATGCATTACTCAATTGGAGAAGGCAAGTGGCATAAAGAATCTGTTGCCAGTAATCAAATCTTTGTTGGAGAAGGAAGCCATCAGGGTAAAAGAAGAGCTGAAGAGAAGCTACAAACCGCGTGTTGAGGTGCGGGTACGCCTGACTGAAGGTCTGCAGGCGGAAGAAACTGTACATCGTCTGTTCGATACACTGGCACGTGCTCCGAAACAATTGGCTTTACTGATGAAGTATATTGAGTTGTCAGGATGGAGCGGCGAGAAGAAAAATCCCAAAGAAGTCTCTCGTAAAGCTTTGTTGGATGCTACGGGAGCAACAAATTCAGTTTTTAACGGGCTGGTGGAAAAACATATTTTTGAAACTTATACTTTCGAAATCGGACGTTTGTCCGAAGGTCCTGTTGAAACAGTCGGCTTGAATCCGTTGAGCATGGCTCAGCAACGAGCCTATACGGAGATTTTGGCACATTTCCATCAGAAGAATGTTTGTTTGCTTCACGGAGTAACGGCAAGCGGAAAGACGGAAATTTACATTCACCTCATACAACAGGCCATTCAGGCAGGTAAGCAGGTATTGTATCTGTTGCCTGAAATAGCCCTGACTACCCAGATAACCGAACGTTTGCGGCGAGTGTTTGGAAACCGACTGGGAATTTATCATTCCAAGTTTCCGGACGCCGAACGTGTGGAGATATGGCGTAAACAACTTACCGATCAGGATTATGATGTGATACTGGGAGTACGTTCGTCAGTCTTTCTTCCTTTTCGGCGGTTAGGACTGGTCATTGTGGATGAGGAGCATGAAAATACCTATAAACAGCAAGAGCCTGCTCCACGTTACCATGCACGTAACGCTGCCATCATGCTGGCATCCATGTTCGGTGCAAAGACGCTGTTGGGTACAGCCACTCCGAGTATTGAAACCTATTATAATGCCGTGAACGGGAAATATGGTTGGGTACAGTTGACGGAGCGTCATCAGCAGATTCAGTTACCTCATATCGAGGTAGTAGATATCAAAGAACTGGCCCGAAAGAAACGGATGACGGCTCAGTTTTCTCCTTTGCTGCTTCAGAAGATACGTGAAGCGCTGGATCAGAAAGAACAGGTGATACTTTTTCAGAATCGCAGAGGGTTTGCCCCCATGATAGAATGCCGTACGTGCGGATGGGTGCCGAAGTGCAAGAACTGTGACGTCAGTTTGACGTATCACAAAGGATTGAATCAGCTTACCTGTCACTATTGCGGCTATACTTATCAGGTACCTAAGTCCTGTCCAGCCTGTGGTGGAGTAGAGTTGATGAACCGTGGCTTTGGTACTGAGAAGATAGAAGACGATATTAAGTTGATTTTCCCGGAGGCACGTGTGGCACGTATGGACTTGGATACTACTCGGACACGTACGGCGTACGAGCGGATCATTGCCGATTTTGAGGAAGGGAAAACAGATATCCTGATAGGTACACAAATGGTTTCAAAGGGACTGGATTTCGATCGTGTCAGTGTAGTGGGAATCCTGAATGCTGATTCGATGCTGAACTATCCGGATTTTCGTTCGTACGAACGAGCCTTTCAACTGATGGCTCAGGTGGCGGGGCGTGCCGGTAGAAAGAATAAGCAGGGACTGGTGGTGTTGCAGACCAAATCTCCCGACCTTCCGCTGATTCATCAGGTCGTTGCAAACGATTATAACGGTCTGTATCAAACACAGATTGACGAACGACGCTTGTTTAAATATCCACCTTTTTATCGACTGATTTATGTTTATCTGAAGCATCGGAAGGAGGGGGTGCTCGAACAGGCGGCTGACCTGATGGCGGGGTATCTGCGAAACGGACTGGGGGACCGGGTATTGGGACCGGACCGTCCGCCGGTATCACGTATACAGACTTTGTTTATTAGAAAAATAGTAGTGAAAATAGAACAACAGGCTTCGATGTCGAAAGTGCGTGAGTATCTCCAGCAAGTACAACGAGCTATCATAGAGGATGAACGTTTTCGTTCCTTGCTGGTTTATTATGATGTCGATCCGATGTAAAATTTATGGATATGAAAGTAGAACTGGATGTACATACGCATACCGTAGCAAGCGGTCATGCATTCAGCTCCTTGCAGGAAATGGCACAGGCTGCTGCCGGCAAAGGACTGAAATTGCTTGGAATCACAGAACATGCTCCAAGTATACCGGGTACGTGCAACCCGATTTATTTCCGTAATCTTTATGTGGTGCCTCGCCACATGTATGGGATAGATTTATTATTGGGTGCGGAAATTAATATTCTTGACGGCGAAGGTAACCTTGATTTGGATGAGTTTTATTTGAAGATGCTCGATTTGCGTATAGCAGGCATTCATTCACTTTGTTATAAACAAGGTACTCCTGAAGAAAATACACATGGTATGATACAGGTTGTTTCTAATCCTTATATTCATATCATCAGTCATCCGGGGGACGGAACGGCCAAACTGAATTTTGAACCTATTGTGCTTGCGGCGAAGGAACATCATACGCTGCTGGAGATAAACAATTCTTCCTTGAAGCCTTGCCGGGGCAAAGTGGATGCACGCTCCAATAATCTGGAAATATTGAGACTGTGCCGCCGTTATGAGGTGCCGGTTATTTTGGGTAGCGATGCGCATATTTCATTTGACATTGCTACGTACGATTACGCATTGGAGCTGGTGAGTGAAACGGAGTTCCCGGAAGAACTGATTATGAATACGAGTGTGGATAAGTTTAAAAAGTATTTGGATATTTAAGGTATGAAGAGAATCTTGTTTGTCTGCTTAGGCAATATATGTCGTTCCTCATCGGCTGAGGAGATTATGCGTACTTATATCAAACAGGCTGGTCTGGAGAAAGAAATAGAAGTTGATTCAGCTGGTATTAGTAGCTATCACGAAGGAGAACGAGCCGACGACCGAATGCGTGCGCATGCCATTCGTCGCGGGTATGATATAACGCACCGTTCACGTCCAGTCCGTACCGATGACTTTTATGATTTCGACCTGATATTGGGCATGGATGACCACAACGTCGATGCCTTGAAAGAAAAGGCACCGGATGTGGAAACAGAACGGAAAATCGGCCGGATGACTGATTATTGCCAGACGAAGGTGGTAGATTATGTACCCGACCCTTACTATGGAGGCGCTCAAGGATTCGAAAATGTGCTCGATATCCTTGAAGATGCTTGTAAAGGTCTGCTCGACAGTCTGACTGCCCAGCCGTAACTTATTTTTTCAGCTCAGGATAGCTGATACGAGTATGATACATCGTTTTCAGCTTTTCCTTGAATACACTTTTTACAGTAGCGATATCCTTGAAGGTAATCGGGCATTCCTTGAAATATCCTTCTTGTACCTGACTATCGATTATCTTGTCTACCAGTCCGGATATGCTTTCTTCGGTGTATTCTTTCAGACTTCTTGAGGCTGCTTCTACAGAATCTGCCATCATCAGGATGGCCTGTTCTTTGGTAAACGGATTGGGGCCCGGATAGCGGAAAGCTTCCTTATCGACTTCTTCACCGGGATGTTCGTTTTGATAAGATATGTAGAAATATTTCGTCAGTCCCTTTCCGTGATGGGTACGGATAAAGTCTTTGATGACCTGAGGCAGGTCATTCTTTTCTGCCAGCTTCATACCATCTATTACATGATTGATTACAATCTGTGCACTTTGCTTGTAATTCAACTGGTCGTGAGGGTTGACCCCTGTCTGATTTTCGGTGAAGAAAGCCGGATTCAGCATCTTTCCGATGTCATGATACATGGCTCCTGTACGTACCAGCTGACTGTTGGCATCGATCCGATTAGCTGCCGCTGCCGTCAAGTTTGCAAGTTGGAGCGAATGCTGGAAAGTGCCTGGAGCAACTTCCGACATCTCCCGCATCAGCTTATTGTTGATGTTAGAAAGCTCGACTAAGGTTACGTTCGATGTAAAGCCGAAGGTCTTTTCCAGAATGAACAACAACGGGTAGGTAAACAGCAGCAAAATACCGTTGATGATGAAATTGACATACATATATGTATTAAGCTGTGCAATATCGTTTATATGAATCAGGTCGAGCGCAAAGTACAAAACCGAATAAGCTACGACAACGATGAGGGCGCTCCGTAATAATTGTGAACGCTGGGAGAGTTCCCGCAAGCTGTAAATGCTTGCCATACCTGCTATGGTCTGTAGCAAGATAAATTCGTGTGGTGTACGCAGACAGATGGAACAGAGCAGAATGGAGATGATATGTGCCATAAATGCCGTACGTGAGTCGAGAAAAATACGGATGATCATCGGGAGCATGGTAAACGGTACGATATATACACTCATGAAAGCGTGTGAAACCATGATAGCCGATATCACGGGGAAGAAGATGATCAGGAAAAATAATAACCCGAGACTTCCTTTTTTCTGATAATAATCGTATCGGAACAAAGCGAGATAAGTCATGAAACATCCTATCAGGATAGAAACAAATAAAATTTGTCCTACCAGAGTCAGACGTTTCTCCGTAATGGTTTCACCTCTTTTATCCCATTCCTTTTGAAGCGATTTCAATATATCAAATGTCCGTTGGTCAATAATTTCTCCACGGTCTATGATTTTTTGTCCGTTCATGACAAAACCCTTCGCCCATGAGATGCCCGACAGAATATCTTTTTTGGCAGCTTCCGATTTTTCGGAATCATAGATAAGGTTCGGAGTCAAATACTCATTCAAGTTGCAACGTTGCAATAAGTTTCTGTTGTAATGCAGTGTATCCGAATAGATGAGCTCTTCGTAAGCACGTTTGGTGGTATATATTTCACCGGTGCTTTGCAGGATAGATGTATTGTTCTTGATAATATAGATACTCCGCATACTGTCCTTCCGTAAATTCCCCAGTTGTTCTACCGGGATGATTCCCTTTTCATATACGTTCTTCAGTATGCGTTCTATGTGGTGGGAATAAGTCGGGTCCGGAATAATTCGGCGCAGGTTCTTGTTATAGTCCTCTTTGAACTGATTGATCGCTTTTTCTCCCGTACTTTCCGAGAGCAGGAAGTAAGGGTGATAGTTTGTCATGATGCTGTCTTGTTCCCGGCGGACTTCTTCGTCTCCTTTATAGATAGGGAAGTCGAACGATGCTTGTAACAGACCATATTTCCATGGTTTGTTGATGTCAAACTGATAGTTGAAAGTGCCTTCCCGGGGTAAAAAATACACAATCACCACAACTGCTGCCAGGAAAATGGCACATTTATACAATAGTTTCTTGTATGAAAACTGTCTTTCTGTCTGGAAACTTTTCATGTGTTAGGATATTTTGCGTGCAAAATAAGAAAAAAACGGGAAATTTAGCTTAATTTTGCGGCGTATTTTTAGATAAAGACCACTATGGCAGAAAGAAAAGTAAGAGTTCGTTTTGCACCGAGTCCGACAGGTGCATTGCATATCGGTGGTGTGCGCACTGCCTTGTATAATTATCTGTTTGCGCGTCAGCACGGCGGAGATTTGATTTTCCGTATTGAAGATACTGATTCCAACCGTTTTGTTCCGGGTGCGGAGGAGTACATTATCGAATCCTTCAAATGGTTGGGCATAAAGTTTGATGAAGGTGTGAGCTTCGGCGGAAATTATGGTCCGTATCGTCAGTCGGAGCGCCGTGATATTTACAAGAAATATGTAAAAGTACTGCTTGACAACGGTAAGGCTTATATCGCATTCGATACTCCGGAAGAACTGGAGGCCAAGAGAAAGGAAATTCCAAACTTCCAGTATGATGCTTCTACTCGTAATTCGATGCGTAACTCACTTACAATGTCGAAGGAAGAGGTCGATAAACTGATTGCCGACGGTACTCAGTACGTAGTGCGTTTCAAGATCGAACCGAATGAAGATGTACATGTACACGATATTATTCGAGGAGAGGTAGTGATCAACTCTTCTATTCTGGATGATAAAGTTTTGTACAAGTCGGCCGATGAACTGCCTACTTATCATTTGGCAAATATCGTCGATGACCACCTGATGGAGGTTTCTCACGTAATTCGTGGAGAAGAATGGTTGCCTTCTGCTCCTTTGCATGTTTTGTTGTACCGTGCGTTTGGTTGGGAAGATACGATGCCTGAATTTGCCCACCTGCCGTTGTTGTTGAAACCGGATGGAAACGGTAAGTTGAGCAAGCGTGACGGCGATCGTCTGGGCTTCCCGGTATTCCCGTTGGAATGGCATGATCCGAAGACTGGAGAGGTTTCTTCCGGCTATCGTGAATCTGGATATTTGCCCGAAGCTGTTATCAACTTCCTGGCTTTGTTGGGATGGAATCCTGGAAACGATCAGGAAATCATGTCAATGGACGAACTGATCAAGTTGTTCGACCTGCATCGTTGTAGCAAGGCAGGAGCTAAGTTCGATTATGAAAAGGGTAAATGGTTTAACCACGAATATATCCTGATGAAGAGCGACGAAGAAATTGCTTCTTTGTTTATGCCTATTCTGAAAGAACACGGCATCGAAGCTCCTATGGAAACAGTAGTGACTGTAGTAGGTTTGATGAAAGGTCGTGTCAGCTTCATCAAAGAATTGTGGGATACTTGCAAGTTCTTCTTCGTAGCTCCTACAGAGTATGATGAAAAGACTGTAAAGAAACGTTGGAAGGAAGATTCAGCTGTTCGTATGACCGAACTGGCCGACCTGCTTGAATCACTCGACGATTTCTCACTGGCTCATCAGGAAGAAGTGGTTATGAAGTGGATAGAAGACCACGGTTACCACATGGGAAATATCATGAATGCCTTCCGTCTGACACTGGTAGGCGAAGGAAAAGGCCCTCACATGTTTGATATCTCGGCTGTATTAGGTAAGGAAGAAACTGTTAGACGTATGCGTCGTGCAGTAGAGGTACTCAAATAAAAAGCAGAAATGATTTATAATTTTGTTATTGGCCTATATATAAGTGCAGTCCATTTGGCTGCACTTTTTAATAAAAAAGTTGCCAAGATGGTGAAAGGTGAGAAAGATTCTTTTACTGTCTTGAAGCAACACATTGATCCGCAGGCTAAATATTTGTGGTTTCATGCAGCTTCATTGGGTGAGTTTGAGCAAGGACGTCCGCTGATTGAACGGATTCGCCAGCAATATCCGCAATATAAGATTCTACAAACGTTTTTCTCTCCTTCGGGGTACGAGGTTCGTAAGGATTATAAGGGTGCGGATGTGGTATGCTACTTACCGCTCGACTCTCCACGCAACGTGAAAAAATTCATTGACCTGGCTCATCCTTACATGGCTTTTTTCATCAAATATGAATTCTGGCGTAATTATTTGAGTGAATTGAAGCGTCGTAATATTCCGGTATATAGCGTATCATCTATCTTCCGACCGAAACAGATTTTTTTTCGTTGGTACGGGAGCAGTTATAAAAACGTATTGAAATGTTTCGATCATCTTTTTGTACAGAACGAAGAATCTGTCCGTCTGCTGGAAGGTATCGGCGTTACTCGTACTACGGTTGTGGGAGATACTCGTTTCGACCGAGTGCTGGAAATACGTAATCAGGCCAAGGAGTTGCCGTTGGTAGAAAGCTTTAAAGGAGGAAATCATCAGACATTTGTTGCCGGAAGTTCATGGGCTCCGGATGAAGATATCTTCATCCCTTATTTTAATGAGCATCCGGAAATGAAACTGATTATAGCTCCTCATGTGATAGACGAAAGTCATTTGCAGGAAATCATCGGGAAACTGAAGCGACCGGTAGTACGTTACACACAGGCTACCGAAGAAAATGTGAAACAGGCCGACTGTCTGATTATCGATTGTTTCGGACTGTTGTCTTCTATCTATCGATACGGAGAAATATCGTATGTAGGAGGCGGCTTTGGAGTCAGCATCCACAATACGCTCGAAGCGGCAGTATATGGCATTCCTGTTATTTTTGGCCCGAACAATTATAAGTTCCTCGAGGCACAAGGTCTGAAGGCTTGCCGGGGAGGATTCGAGATTCAGGGCAAGGAAGACTTCGACCGCTTGATGGATAAGTTCCTTTCGGATGAGGCTTGCCTGCATGACGCAGGAAAGAATGCCGGCGATTATGTACGTAACAATGCCGGTGCTTTGGAAAAGATAATGAATACTGTTTCTTTATAATAAGTAAGATAGGAGCAGCAGGCATACGGGTCTGGATAGTGACTGGTATGCCTGCTGCTCTTTTTATTCTTTCAGAAATCTCTTTTAATTGCAGTTTCCATGATGGCTGAGGTTGGTAAAATTGAATTCCTTTTAGGAAGACCGACCGACTTGTCAGTGCTTGAAACGGGAAATATCTACATCCTTTACTTCCTTTTTCTTGTACCCTCCAAATTTATAGCTGAAAGATACGGTAAAGTTACGCATATAATTGGCAATATCCATGTCCAGAATCTGATTGCCATTGCGGACTTTCGTCTTCAGGTGGTTGCTGCCGTTAAATAAATCATTTCCTTTGATTTGAATCATAGCTTTATCTTCTGCAAAAGTATAACGGAGTGCTGCATGGATGAATGCGGCAGGTTGTATGGTATAGCTCCCTTGTATGGACTTGGAAGTGCCGGTCGCACTGATTTCCATCTTGATATTGGGGCGCTTGCTGAGGATAAGCGTATTGGTCCAGCTTCCAGCTATGTTCCATATTTTGCGGTCGAAAGGAGCATCGTAGTAGTTGCTTGCCCGATGATGCAGTGAAGACAGGCATAGCATCAGCTGACTGTCCCATCGTTCTCCTACCTTGAATGGGATAACAGAAGTAAAAGCAAATATTTGGGAGTAGTCCCAGTTCTGATAATTGTATACAGCTTTTAGCCGGCTGGAGTCGAGATATATCATTTGCATGAAGTAGTCTTTAATGTAATCGTAGCTGAGCTGGAAGATATACTTGCTTTTCAGAATGTACGTCAGGGCAGCAGAGTAATCGGTATAAGGCTTGAGTGATGTATTTCCTGCTGTTTCCTGGTAGTTGTTGAGATAGCCGGTCGATCCGCTTAGTGTCCAGTAATCGGGATAAGTCTTGTCCGAACTGAACTCAAACTGGAAGATATGTGATGCGGAAAGTACATAACTCAAGTTCAAATTCGGGTATACGGCCCACTTTTTATAGCTCATCATCTGATAATATTCCATGGTGGCAGCTGCACTCAGGTTCCAGTGATTGCCAAAACTCTTTTCGAAACCTGCATAAAGGTTATAGGTATATTCGTCAATTTGATTTTTTGTGTTCATTCCGCTCATCTCAGGGAGGTCGTACACTTGCGAATTACGATTGTTTACATACGCAAAAGAAGTTCCATAATTCAGCACCCACTCATTGGGAAGCGTATGGCTTTGATCGGCATATACCTTCCATCGGTTTATAGATTGAGTCGCGTTGCTGAGAAATGCCGTTTCTTGTCCATTCGTGTCTTTACTTTGGAAAGACTGCTTTTCTTTATTCCTGAAATAGGTATAGTCGATGCCTCCTGTCAGACCGAAGCCGGAGGTATAGTTCAGAGCTACGTTATGCATCTGTTCTTCGGCCGGAGCATGGTTGAAGGTAGTCGAAGTATTATCCAATGAAGTAACCGATTGCTGTTTATCAGGGTGGAGGCTGGAAGTATAACTCAGTTCGAGCTGGTTGTGTTCGTCGAACTTATAATTGCTTCCCAACCGTAATGTATGAATTAGATCCCGGCTTTCTCCATTTGTTGTCTGACTGATGTTGTGTATTTCATGGTTTAATGTATGGCGAGTAACTAGTTTATGTCCCTGACGGTTATAGTTGTCATTGAGATTGTACATAAAGTCTATGTCTATCTTGGGAGATAAATAAGCCAATGTCACACCTCCTTCTCCTCCCGCCTTATCTGCCTGTACATAACTGCCCTTCACTTCTCCTTGCAGTCCTCCTTCTCCCGGCTTATAACCTTTTAGTATTACATTGATTGCAGCACCTCGCACGTGATATTGCGGGGGAGTATTGTACATCACTTCCGCCTGTTCTGCACGAGATGCAGGCATTCCCTTTAATAAAGTAACGAGTTGTTCGTAAGTCATAGATGTCGGTTTCCCGTTTAAAATGATACTCACACTTCCGGCTCCCGCCAGCGTCAACACGCCATTTTGTTCCATGACACCCGGCAGTTGTTTTAAAGCATCGTATACACTCGTCACTAGCTTATTGGCCGTAAGTTGAGGCATATCGTAGGTCAGGCGGCTGCCTTCTACCTTGACTAGCGGTCGTTCCCCTTGTACAACAACCTCATCCAGCGCATAGTCTTTTGCCTGCATTACGGTGATGCCTGCATCTTTTCCTTTACCTTTCTTCTCTAGTGTATGATATAAGAGATGCTGAAAAATGAGCCGATAAGCTTCCGGCTGATGGTTGAATACAAAGTTTCCGTCGGCACTTGAAATTGTTGCATCCACGAAAACGGAGTCGGAAGTCTGTAAAATGATCGTTGCACCGTCTACTGGCTGCTGTTCTGTATCGACAACCTTACCCGAAACGGTTTGTGCCGTCAGGCTGCCTGAGCCTCCTGCCAGCAAGAAGATACTCATTAAAAAATAGATTTTCATATCAAATAGCATTGGGTTATTTTCTATATCTTTGACAATGCGAAAGTAAAGAGCCCGACCGGCTTTCTAGGTTAAGGGCAGGTTAATGTTACGTTAATGTACGACTTATGGAGATAAAACATATCCGTTGGATTGCTGTGGTGGGACTTATTGCTATTGTTGAGCTGCAATACGTATGGCTTGTCAACACATATAAGCTGACCAAGGAAAGCATTCAGATGAAAGGGGAGGAACTGTTTCCCGAAGCAGCCTTACAAGAGGTTTTTCTGCGCGTATCTAAGACAAAGAAAGACTCCACGGTTACAATGAGCGTCAACTTCGATGCCGAGAAAGATATGGAAACCCTGTCTAACCCCGGTCAATGGCTGATGAGCTACATGCATGTTTCGTTTCAGGAAATTGCTCTGAAAGATTTTAATCGGGATGTTTCGTTTACGGACCTGGACTCCATTTATACGCACATGCTCGACTCGATAGGTTTTTCTGCGGCTGTCGCATCGTGTATTGTCGACTCAACCGGTTGGGTTATCAAGTCCTCCAGCCGATTCGATATAAATGGCAAAGGTATATTGCGTACCTCGCCTCTTCCCATCAGCCTCGACGGAAATCGCTTTTTACAAGGAGTCATTACCAATCCGTATTGGGTGATTTTTCAGCGGATGACATTACTCTTGCTTGCTACCGTACTGATTATGATACTGGTCATAGTCTGCATCATATATCAAATACGCATTATTGTCCGTCAGGATAAGATAGCTAAACTGCGGGAAGACTTTTCGTATGCCATGATTCATGATATGAAGACTCCCTTGAGTTCCATTCTGATGGGTACACAGATACTGGAAACCGGAAAGCTGGATGCCCAGCCGGAAAAGAAAGCCCGTTATTTCCGGATATTGAAAGAAGAGGGAGAGCATTTACTCTCGCTGACAAACAAGGTACTTACCCTCTCTAAACTGGAAAACCACCAGTTGAAGTTAGAAAAAGAAACGTGTAGCCTTCGTCCGATGCTGGAAGACCTTGCCGAAAAATATAAGGCAAAAGCCTTGAAGCATATTACTTATCGATGGAATTTGCAGGTCGACACTGTTTATGCCGATGAGGAGTTCCTGAAAGAAGCACTCAGCAATCTGATTGACAATGCCGTGAAGTTTTCGGGGAAGGAGGTGGAAATAACCTTTTCATCGGGGAGGCTTTCGGGGGAAGATTATATAAAGGTGCACGATACAGGCTTCGGCATTCCGCTGAAAGACCAGAGCAAGATATTCGAGAAGTACGAACGTGCCTCGGCAGCAGACCGAAGTCGGTACGGAGGTCCGGCAGGTTTCGGACTGGGACTGAATTATGTGTTGCGAGTAGTCGAAGCTCATGGGGGCAGGGTAACGCTGGAAAGTATTGAAGGAGAGTACAGCGAGTTTACAATCTATCTTCCCGCTGAAGAAAATGCTGCCGAAAGAAAGTTGCCCGAAGAAGAACAATGAATAATGATAATGGAACAATGATACGATTATTGCTGGTAGAAGACGATGCCAATCTGTGCTACATCATACGTGGCGGACTGGAGGATATGATAGGCGGTTACGAGGTGATGACGGCCGACAATGGTGAAACCGGACTGAAGATATGGAAGGAAGCACATCCCGATGTGATTGTTGCCGATATCGAGATGCCGGTGATGGATGGATACGAAATGGTGAGACGAATCCGCGAAACGGACGATGTGACACCTATTCTGTTCACTTCCGGCCGTGTTTCTCCCAAGGATGTGGTAAAGGGCTATGAACTGGGTGTGAATAATTACATCAAGAAACCTTTTCTTGCCGAAGAGTTGAACGCACATATCCTTGCTTTGCTGAAACTCACCAGAGGAATAAGACTGGCAAATGAAGAAGAAAAGTTCCATATCGGCAGCTCCTTTATTTTTGAAGCCGGGCATGCCTTGCTGAAACAGACAGGAGGAGAAGAACGGACGCTGACCGAGCGTGAAGCGGCTTTGCTGCGTATTTTGTGTGAAAACAAAAATAAGGTCGTCAAACGTGAAGCTATTTTAGAACGGCTGTGGAATACGGATGACGACTATTTTGCATCGCGTAGTCTGGATGTATTCGTTTCACGTTTACGGAAAATGCTTGCTTCCGACAGTACGGTACAGCTGAAAACGATAAAAGGCGTAGGGCTCATCTTGGAAGAAAGCCCTGCGCCTGTAGGATAAATATGAAACTTTGGTTTTGGCTTAAAACAACAAAGCAGGATTCTTTTTATTCAGCATTTTTCTTCAGCCATTCCATTCTCCGCTGGTCTGGCAGATGAGTTACTTTGAAGTTTTCGAATTTTACGTTGAATCCTTCACCGTCGGGACAAGCTCCCATCAGACCAACCTGAACTGGGGTGTTGTCTTGCAGCCATGCATTTCGCATCATCACGTAAGTCTTGTCGTCGAAGGAATAGAATACCTCTACGGCATCCAGTCGTCTGACTGCCTTTATCCAGATATAAGGTACGGGCTTGTCGAGGGTAATGACACTCCAGTCGCTTGTATGGTGAGTAACGACCGTACTCAGATTGAATTTTCCGTCGACAAACTCGATACCGGTCTTGATGTAGTTTTCCTTGTCGATGCGGAGCATCAGACCAGCCTGATCGAAACGAACCTTGTAGTCGCCAGTAATTTTTACCTTCACTTCGAATTCCCCTCCATAGGTGGTGTAGTAAAAAGGAGCATCATCTACAGTGAACCCGTAGTGAGAGATTCTCCAGTAGTCACTGTGCGGAGTGACAGACATGCTCAAGGTATTGTCTGTTATTTCCCAGTTTTCCGGTTCATTAAACCATTGCATTTTTTCCAGCGTCTGCGCCATAGCTTGTGTGCTTATAAAAGTGAGAATAGCTAAAAAGAGCTTTTTCATAAACTTATAGATTTATAATGTGAAACTTTTTCTATTATTTTGCAAAAGTAGCTTTCCCTGTGGGAAGCATCAATACTGATAAATAACCAATTTTCGCTATCCTTTGATACTATGAATATAAAAAAGAAACTGAATAATGAGCTGCTCGAACAGGATTTTGCCGGCGATGACAACCTGAACCAGTATCTGATGCATTATAAGCAGGTGGCTTCGATGTATGCCGAAGTAGAGAATTCAATCGCGGTATTGAGTGATATGGGTTCCAACCGGAGCTATATTTTTTATGGGAAGGTAGGTGAATCGTTGGGAATCGCTTTGCGGGGAGCATGTCATGTTATTGATTCTATCTGGGAAGAAGATATTTTCGGCCGGATTTATCCCGATGATCTGTTGAAAAAGCATACCCGTGAATTACGTTTCCTGCATTTTCTGAAGAACCTTCCTGAGCAGGAACGTAGCAGTTACTATCTGGAAGAATATCTCCGGATGCGCGATAGCTGGGGAAAATATTACTGGGTCCTGCATCGGATGTTTTATGTCGTAGCACAGGATACCGGAAATATTTGTCTGGCCTTATGTCTGTATAATCTGTCTGATATACCTTTCCGGAGAAACGGAATCGTGAATTCGGTCGATGGAACCCGCATGGATATTGATACCTACGACTGTTCCGATTTGCTTTCAAAGCGGGAGAAGGAAATTCTGGCATTGATAGGGATGGGTAAGTCGAGCAAGGAGATCGCCGATGAACTGTCAGTCAGTGTACATACCATTAGTCGTCACAGACAAAATATCTTGCAGAAGCTACAGGTAAGTAATTCGGCTCAGGCTTTCGGCATTGCCAGTGAATTGCATTTGCTGTAATTGTTCCCGAAAAAGATGGAGAAGTAAAAGAAAAGATATCGGCAGATTATGTAGATGTTGTGTCGGAGTCTTTCCGGAAATTTGTACAAAACATCGGAAGATTTGTACAAAAATTAAAATGTTTTGTACAAACGGCAGGTCGTTTCTTGCGGTCTTTTTTCACAGGTGTGAAGGCCTTTTCGGAATTTGTCTGCTTTTTAACAAGAAAAGTTCGTTTCTTTCGTCTAAAATGCTTAACTTTAACGACTTAATTCTGCGGACTTATGAAGAAGCTGTTCTATTTATGCTATTTGACTCTCGTTTTAAGTGGGGTGCTTCCGTGGGTTACTTCCTGTTCTGGTGATGATATGGAGGAGACTGTTTCTGTGCAAGAGGTTCCTTCCGATATATCGTTGTTTGTATCAGGACGCTTCTCTGGAGCAATGATTGAACGGATTTCACGGGTAAGTGAGGGGGACGGAGGATATCATGTCGTCTTGTCGAACAATGTGGAGGTGGATTTTACTCACGAGGGGGTGTGGAAAAAGGTTGCCTTTCCTGATGCAGGAATGCAGATTTTTGCGCGTAAGTTTCTGAAAGTGATGTACGACTTTATGGAAGCAAAGTTTGGTGAGATATCTGTATCGGCTGTTTATGCGGTCAAGGAAGGTGTCAGTGCCGAACTGAGCGACGGTAGAAGGCTGGTATTCCAGCATGAAGGGAGTCGTTGTCTGGGCTATGAATACAGTGTAGAAACCGGAGAAGAATATTTACCGGCAAAGGTGAAAGACTGCATATCGAAAGCTTTTCCGGAAGGGACGGTCACACGGATTATCTTGGGACCGGAGGCTCTGAGTGCTGCCATGCCGGCTTATCGGGTGTGGATAGACGATACATATCTGCTTCTCTTCGACAAGGAAGGGGAATGGATGTCGGTGAGCGGAGAATTTGACAGGGTGTCAGTAGCCGAAGACGGGGAAATGTTGTTTCCGGAACTGCCGCAGACCGTACTCGATTTGTTGCCTCAGAAAGTAAGAACTCAGGTTTGTGAGTATGAGCCGGATGCACGAATCACATCAATCTCCTGCGACAAAAAAAATTACTATACCTTGCAGGTCCTGCCTGATGAGGCGCTTTGTACTTATGAGGGTGAGAAAACGTTTGTCATTAAAATCGGTCGGGTTCAGGATTTCCTGAAGAATTACTTTACAGAGGTGCATCAGATGACTATCGCGTGGAACCATGATTACAGTCATCCGCTTGTGTCTGCCGCATTGCCCAATGGCTTTGGATTTGTATTTAACGGCAACTACGAGTGGTTGCGCGTAAATGGAGGCGGACAAATCTGGCCGGATTCGATGCTTTCGTTGTTGCCTTCGGGTATTGTTTCATACTGGAAGAATACAGCGGCTGATGTGGGTATAACGGATGTTGACCGAAAAGATGGAAATTACCACGTATCGCTGATAGACGGTACCCGATGGCTGTTTAATGCGTACGGGAAATTTATCAAATATGAGGCAGTAAAATAAAAAGTAAAAGGAGGACAAACCGACATAAGCGTGATTTGTCCTCCTTTTTTAATCGTCATTTATTATCGCCTTGCGCTTCGTCTTCTTTAAACCAGGACGCATACATCAGATAGCCGTTTGCTATCTTCTGGTTCAGTTCTTTACTTTGCTGCGGATCTACTTTCTTGATGAATTTGGCAGGAACACCGCCCCAGAGCGTGTGAGGCTCGATAACCGTATTGGCTAAGACTAGTGCTCCGGCGGCAACAATTGCTCCTTCACCCACAACGGCATGGTCGAGAAGGGTAGAGCCCATTCCGATCAGTGCATTGTCGTGTACGCAGGCTCCGTGCAACGTAACGTTGTGTCCGATGGAAACATCATTCCCTATTTCAACGGTCGACTTCTCGTAAAGTGTATGCAGAACGGTTCCGTCCTGAATGTTTACGCGGTCGCCGATGCGGATTGAATTAACATCTCCGCGCAGTACGGCATTGAACCATACGCTGCAATCCCGTCCCATGACGACATCGCCTATGATTGTTGCATTGTCGGCGAGATAACAATTCTCACCAATCTGAGGAGTAAATCCTCTGACAGATTTAATCAGTGCCATATAATCTTGTTGTTTTAGGTTATACTTGTAGGGGAGAAGTCGCACGTTTCAGCCATTCCTGTTCGGTGGCAGTCAGCATCGGCGACAGAACTTCGAATACCTTCCGGTGATAGTTGTCGAGCCATTCTGTTTCCTCCAGTGTCAGCATGTCTGTACGGATAGCTTCTTTGTCTATCGGGCAAAGGGTGAGAGGCTCGAATTTATAGAAGACACCAAACTCTGTTTCACGGGACGGTACTACAAGCATCGTGTTCTCTGTCCGGATACCGTAACGTCCGGATTTGTAGATTCCCGGTTCGTTGGTAATGGTCATGCCGGGGCACAAAGGAGTCGGCACATGGTTCATTCGAATCTGATGAGGCCCTTCGTGAACATTCAGGAAATGTCCTACACCATGCCCTGTACCGTGTCCGTAATTGATACCTGCTTTCCACATGAACTGTCGTGCCAGTACGTCGAGTTGTGTGCCGCAGGTACCTTGAGGAAACTCAGCCCTCGATAAGGCAATGAAGCCTTTCAGCACCAGCGTATAGTCCGTTTTTTGTTCTTCGGATAGTTTGCCTAATACGATGGTTCGTGTAATGTCCGTAGTCCCGTCCAGATATTGTGCACCGCTGTCGAGCAGAAGAAGTCCTTCCGGCTGCAAGGTCACATCAGTATCAGGAGTTGCTTCATAATGTACGATGGCTCCATGAGCCTGATAGCCAGCGATGGTATCGAAACTAATCCCTTGGAAAAGATTCTGTTCTGCCCGCAGTTCGTATAATTTGCGGTCGACAGACAGTTCCGTTTCCTTTCCGCTTTTTACAGCTTCCTTCAACCACATCAGGAAACGCACCATTGCTACGCCATCACGCTTCATGGCTTGATGAAATCCTGCTATTTCGGTTGGATTCTTGACGGCCTTCAGCAGTCGGACAGGGGAGGGGAGCATAACGACAGGTGCTGATGAGGTCGCAGCGCAATAGAGTGTATAGTTCGTTTCCGGTGATAGCTGGACGCATTTGCCTTCATAATGTTGCAGGTCCTTCTCTATGTCTGTATAATTTTTTGTGCATATACCCTGCTGGTGGAGGTAACTGGTGACTTCCGGTGTAAGTTTCTCGGGCAGAATATATAGAGTTGCATCCGACTGAGTGATGAAAAGGTAGCTGATGAATACCGGATTGCAGTGTACATCGTTTCCTCGCATGTTTAAGGTCCAGGCTATTTCGTCGAGGGCAGAAATCAAGATACCGTCGGCATGGTTCCGACAAAGGCTTTCCCTGATTTGGGCCAGCTTGTCGGAGCATGATACACCGGCATATTCTGTTGTCAGAATAAAAGGAACATTCAGCGGCAGCGACGGACGGTCTTCCCATAATGTCTCGAACGGATCATCTACGGAAACCAGTTCCAGACCTTGAGAAGACAACGACGCGCGAAGACTCTCTACCTCTTCGGTGGTATTAACCCAGCCGTCGATGCCTACCTTTTCCCCAGCGTGCAAGACGCTTCCCAGCCATTCTGCAATGGATGGAGTTTCCGGCAAGCGGTCTTTAAAAAGCTTGATGCCGGTATCTTCCAGCTGGTCGGCTGCTTGCAGAAAATATCTGGAGTCGGTCCATAATCCGCCATCCTGAGTCGTGATGACAGCTGTTCCGGCAGAGCCCGTGAATCCTGAAATCCATTTACGTGATTCCCAGTGTGCCGGGACATATTCGCCCGAATGAGGGTCTGTACTCGGCACGATAAAAGCCGATATACCCCGTTGCCGCATGAAGACACGCAGCGAAGTTATTCTTTTCCTTATCTCTTGTTTCATATAAAATATGTTTTATCTAAGACTTTCTATGAAAAGCAAAGGTACGATTTCTAGGGTATTTTCGATAAAATCTATTGGAAAGTTTTGTAAATAAAGAAAGTATGTGTAATTTTGCGCCGCAATTCGACTATCGAATAATTTAATAACAACATACTTTAATTTTAAAAACATGATTGTAGTACCAGTAAAAGAAGGCGAAAACATTGAAAAAGCGCTGAAAAAGTTCAAAAGAAAATTTGAAAAAACAGGTGTTGTAAAAGAATTGAGAAGCAGACAGCAGTATGACAAACCGTCTGTTTTGAAAAGACTGAAGATGGAACGTGCTATTTACGTTCAGAAAATGCATCAGGTAGAAGAATAATAATTCTGCAAAAACTTTGAATTATTGAATTCTTTTTCATAAATTCGTTGCTGAATAATTAAGGCGATGTTTTTTTATGCTGAAAGATTCTTTTTTGAAATTTCTTCGTTTCGAGAAAAACTATTCTGACAAAACGATTGTTAGTTATGGTACAGATCTCTCAAAGTTTGAAGAGTATTTTAAAAAGTTGGACGAAAATTTAGACTTTCCAGCGGTCGATGCTGACATAATCCGTGGATGGGTGCTCTCGTTGATGGAGGATGGCTATACGGCGACTTCTGTGAATCGAAAATTAAGTTCACTTCGTTCTTTTTATCATTATTTGCTGCGTCAGGGTGTAGTTTCTGTGGATCCGCTGCTGAAAGTGACGGGGCCGAAGAAAAAGAAGCCTTTGCCTGTTTTTATTAAGGACGCGGATATGACTCGATTACTGGATGAAACGGCGTTTGATACCGGATTTGAAGGTCTTCGCGATCGGCTGATTCTGGAAGTTTTCTATGAAACCGGTATTCGACGTTCTGAATTAATAGGTCTGACTGATGCGGATGTTGATCTGTTCGCGAAGCAAATAAAGGTGACGGGAAAGAGAAATAAGCAACGTTTGATTCCTTTCGGTGATGAGCTGAAGGAAGATATAGAGGCTTATCTTTCGGCAAGAAAAGATCTTTTGCCAGAGGGCGGAGAGGCGTTTTTTGTTCGTAAGAACGGAAAAGCGATGTATCCTTATCTGGTGTATCTCTTAGTGAAACGTTATCTCTCGAGAGTCGTTTCGTTGAAGAAGAAAAGCCCACATGTGTTGCGGCATACTTTTGCAACCTCGATGCTGAATAATCATGCGGAATTGAGCGCTGTAAAAGAGCTGCTAGGACATGAAAGTTTGACAACAACGGAGGTGTATACCCATACGACTTTTGAGGAGTTGAAAAAAGTTTATGAACAAGCTCATCCTAGAGCGTAAAGAAAAAGGAGGTATTTATGGAAGTAAGAATTCAATCAATTCATTTCGACGCATCTGAAAAATTGGAAGCTTTTATTCAGAAAAAAGCAGAGAAGCTCGAGAAGTTTTGCGATAATATAAAGAAAGTAGAGGTGTCTTTAAAAGTAGTAAAACCTGAAACAGCTATGAATAAGGAAGCTGGTGTACGCGTTTTGGCGCTGAATACAGAGTTTTACGCTGAAAAGGTAAGTGATACATTTGAAGAATCAGTAGATGTGTGCATGGATGCACTGTCTAAACAATTGCTGAAAGCGAAAGAAAAACAGCAAGGTAAATAAAAAAATCGCGAGAAATATTTTGTGATTAGAAAATTATATCTAACTTTGCAGCCGCTAAGTCGCGGAGATTGTGCGGCTGTAAAGTTAATTTGCCTCTTTAGCTCAGTTGGCCAGAGCACGTGATTTGTAATCTCGGGGTCGTTGGTTCGAATCCGACAAGAGGCTCAAAAGGAAGAAAAACACAGGTTGTAAACTGGTGTTCTTTGAAAGAAGTTGGGCAAATACCAGAGTGGCCAAATGGGGCAGACTGTAAATCTGCTGGCTTACGCCTTCGGTGGTTCGAATCCATCTTTGCCCACTAAAATTGCGGAAGTAGCTCAGTCGATAGAGCATTAGCCTTCCAAGCTGAGGGTCGCGGGTTTGAGTCCCGTCTTCCGCTCTTCTTTTTTCTTCTTTGCTGTTATAGCTCAGCGGTAGAGCACTTCCTTGGTAAGGAAGAGGTCCCGGGTTCAAGTCCCGGTAACAGCTCGTGATTTGTAAATAAAAGCTGATTATTAATCAAAATAAATAGTAAAGCTATGGCTAAAGAGAAATTTGAACGCACCAAACCGCATGTGAACATTGGTACGATTGGTCACGTTGACCACGGTAAGACAACTTTGACTGCTGCTATCACTAAAGTATTGGCAGAAAGAGGTTTCACTAAAGCTGACGAAATCAAGTCTTTCGATCAGATCGATAACGCTCCGGAAGAAAAGGAACGTGGTATTACCATTAATACTTCTCACGTAGAGTATGAAACTGCAAATCGTCACTATGCTCACGTTGACTGTCCGGGACACGCCGACTATGTAAAGAACATGGTAACTGGTGCTGCTCAGATGGATGGTGCGATCATCGTAGTTGCTGCAACTGATGGTCCGATGCCTCAGACTCGTGAACACATCCTGTTGGCTCGTCAGGTAAACGTACCGCGCTTGGTTGTATTCTTGAACAAGTGTGATATGGTTGACGATGAAGAAATGTTGGAGCTGGTTGAAATGGAAATGCGCGAATTGCTGTCATTCTATGATTTCGACGGTGACAATACTCCTATCATCCGTGGTTCTGCACTGGGTGCATTGAATGGTGTAAAAGAATGGGAAGATAAGATCATCGAACTGATGGATGCAGTTGATAACTGGATTCCTCTGCCTCCGCGTGATGTTGATAAACCGTTCTTGATGCCGGTTGAAGACGTATTCTCAATCACTGGTCGTGGTACTGTAGCAACAGGACGTATCGAAGCAGGTCGCGTAAAAGTTGGTGATGAAGTTGAAATCTTGGGTCTTGGTGAAGATAAGAAATCAGTTGTAACTGGTGTTGAAATGTTCCGTAAGATCTTGGATGAAGGTGAAGCTGGTGATAACGTAGGTTTGCTGCTCCGTGGTATCGACAAGAACGAAATCAAACGTGGTATGATTCTGTGTCACCCGGGTCAGGTTAAAGCTCACTCTAAATTTAAAGCTGAGGTTTATATCCTGAAGAAAGAAGAAGGTGGTCGTCACACTCCGTTCCACAACAAATACCGTCCTCAGTTCTATCTGCGTACTATGGACTGTACAGGTGAAATCACTTTGCCGGAAGGTACAGATATGGTAATGCCGGGTGATAACGTAACTATCACTGTAGAATTGATCTACCCGGTTGCATTGAACGTAGGTCTGCGCTTCGCTATCCGTGAAGGTGGTCGTACAGTAGGTGCTGGTCAGATTACTGAACTTCTTGACTAATACTCTAAGTCATTGAAATAAGATTATAGTTCCCGAAACAAAATTCGGGAACTATTTTTACGGGAATAGCTCAGTTGGTAGAGCATCGGTCTCCAAAACCGAGTGTCGGGAGTTCGAGCCTCTCTTCCCGTGCTAAATTGATAAGAATATGTTTAAAAAGATAACGAATTATTGTAAAGAATCTTATGACGAACTAGTCCATAAAGTATCATGGCCTACTCGTTCAGAACTTTCTAGTAGTGCAGTGGTTGTTTTATATGCTTCCCTACTCATTGCACTCGTTGTTTTTCTTATGGATTCTGCCTTCCGTTTTATCATGGAAGACGTTATCTATCCGCACTAATAAACAGTTAAAAGAATGTCTGAGATTGAAAAAAAATGGTACGTACTTCGTGCCGTGAGTGGTAAAGAAACCAAGGTTAAAGAATATCTTGAAGCTGAAATGAGAAACAGCGATCTTGGTGAATACGTATCTCAGGTATTGATTCCTACCGAAAAGGTTTACCAGGTTCGCAACGGTAAAAAAATTGTGAAAGAGAGAACTTATCTCCCTGGTTATGTCTTGGTGGAAGCTGCATTGGTTGGCGAAGTTGCTCATCATTTGAGAAACATCACAAATGTAATCGGCTTTTTAGGTGGTCAGGAACATCCCGTCCCCTTGAGACAATCGGAAGTGAATCGTATACTGGGTACGGTAGATGAGCTTCAGGAAGTTAGCGAAGATACTAATATTCCTTATACCGTAGGAGAAACAGTGAAAGTTAGTGTTGGACCGTTCAGCGGATTCAGTGGCATCATTGAAGAAGTAAGTGCGGAAAAACGCAAACTGAAAGTAATGGTCAAAATATTCGGGCGTAAAACTCCGCTTGAATTAGGCTTTACGGATGTGGAAAAGGAATAACGCATTTTGTTACGTGTTGTTGTTCTATTCGTTAATCACTTATATTAAAAATTAAAAAAATGGCTAAAGAAGTTGCTGGACTAATCAAATTACAGATTAAAGGAGGCGCTGCAAATCCATCACCTCCCGTTGGACCTGCTCTGGGTTCTAAGGGTATTAACATCATGGAGTTTTGCAAGCAATTCAACGCCAGAACCCAGGACAAGGCAGGTAAAATTTTACCTGTAATCATTACCTACTACACAGACAAGTCTTTCGATTTCGTAATTAAGACTCCTCCTGTAGCAATTCAGTTGCTTGAGGCTGCTAAAATCAAGAGTGGATCTGCTGAACCTAACCGTAAGAAAGTTGCAGAACTGACTTGGGATCAGATTCGTACAATCGCTCAAGATAAATTGGTTGACTTGAACTGCTTTACTATCGAATCTGCTATGACAATGGTAGCAGGAACAGCTAGAAGTATGGGTATCGCTGTAAAAGGTGACTTCCCGGGTAATAACTAATTAACTTCAATTAATAATGGGTAAACTGACAAAAAATCAAAAGTTGGCTGCAGAAAAAATTGAAGCAGGGAAAGCATACTCACTGAAAGAAGCTGCTCAACTGGTAAAGGATATCACTTTTACTAAGTTTGATGCTTCATTAGATATTGACGTACGTTTAGGTGTAGACCCTCGTAAGGCTAACCAGATGGTAAGAGGTGTCGTATCTCTTCCTCATGGTACAGGTAAGCAGGTTCGCGTGCTTGTTCTGTGTACACCGGATGCTGAAGCTGCTGCAAAAGAAGCTGGTGCTGACTATGTTGGTCTTGATGAATATATTGAAAAGATCAAAGGTGGATGGACTGATATTGATGTAATCATCACTATGCCGTCTATCATGGGTAAGATCGGTGCTCTGGGTCGTGTTCTTGGTCCTCGTGGATTAATGCCGAACCCTAAGAGTGGTACTGTAACTATGGATGTAGCTAAAGCTGTAAAGGAAGTTAAGCAAGGTAAGATCGACTTTAAGGTTGACAAGAGCGGTATCGTTCATACTTCAATCGGTAAAGTATCTTTCACTGCTGACCAGATCCGTGACAATGCGAAGGAATTTATCGCTACTATCATCAAACTGAAACCGACAACAGCTAAGGGTACTTATATTAAGAGTATTTATCTTTCAAGTACTATGAGTAAGGGTATTAAAATCGACCCTAAATCTGTAGACGAAATCTAAAATTAAGGAGGAATCATGAGAAAGGAAGATAAAGGCGTAATTATCGGTCAGTTGGCTGATACCGTAAAACAATACGGACATTTCTACTTGGTTGATACAACTGCTATGGATGCAGCTTCAACAAGTGAATTGCGTAGAAAATGTTTCAAGGCTGGTATCAAACTGGTAGTTGTGAAGAATTCTTTGCTTCACAAGGCTTTGATGAGCTTGGATGTTGATTATTCACCGTTGTTTGATTCTTTGAAAGGTACAACTTCAGTAATGTTCAGCGAAGTAGCGAACGCTCCTGCTAAGTTGTTGAAAGAATACAAAGAAGGTGTTCCTGCATTGAAAGCTGCTTATGCAGAAGAAGGATTCTATGTAGGTGCTGATCAGCTCGAAGCTTTGGCAACAATCAAGAGCAAGAACGAAGTTATCGCAGACATCGTGGCATTGCTGCAGTCTCCTGCGAAGAACGTTATTTCTGCTCTTCAATCTGGTGGTAACACCATTCACGGAGTTCTTAAGACTTTGGGTGAACGTGCTGAATAATCGTTTCCAGAGCTTAAGACTAAACCAAAACAACTTTAATTATCAAATAGTAACAAACAATTAAATTCATACAAAAATGGCAGATTTGAAAGCTTTTGCAGAACAATTAGTTAACTTGACAGTAAAAGAAGTTAATGAACTTGCAACTATCCTTAAAGAAGAATATGGTATTGAACCTGCTGCTGCAGCTGTAGCTGTTGCTGCTGGTCCTGCTGCTGCTGGTGCAGCTGCTGCTGAAGAAAAAACTTCATTCGATGTAGTTTTGAAGAGCGCAGGTGCTGCTAAATTGCAGG
>OJKY01000074.1_pt1 | contig 90526 bp, 88 predicted proteins | sample 1596571 | NCBI WGS metagenome assembly OJKY01 (sample SAMEA4350170, study PRJEB24818) | metagenome | biome: human; feature: gut; material: faeces | place: Denmark | collected 2013-09 | reverse complement strand
CAAAATCCACTATTAAGATGGAAAAATGGACATGGTTATAAACATTGTAATTATTTTTACAATGCTATTCTGAAATATGGATGGTTAAACGTTCATCACGAAATCTTAAGAGATAATTTAACTGTAGAAGAAGCTAATAACTTAGAAAAATACTATATCAAATATTATAAATCTAATGATAAGAGATATGGTTATAATATACTTGAAGGGGGAGAAATAAAAACTATACCAGAGGATCGTAGAACCAATCTTACCAAAATTAAACATGGTAGAAACAAAGGTAAAACGGTATTAGTATTTAACCTAAATGGAGAGTATATTGGAGAATTTGTTTCTTCTTATCAGGCTGCAAAAATACTAAATTGTGATCAAGGGCATATTAGAAGATGCTGCCAACACAAAGAAGGAAGAAAACAACATAAAGGTTACATTTTTAAATATAAGGAGGAATTAATATGAGTTGTAAAGGTGGCTCTAAAAAAGGCGGAAAAGGTAAACCAGGTAAGACAGGTAAGTAAATATTACTAGTATGAAATGGAAAGATCTATCTCTTAAAGAGAGAAAACAGATATATGATAGTGTCAGGGCAAATAACCCTGATGCTACATATTTTGATATTAAAGAGCAATTTGATTCTATTCCTACATATGAAGATGGTAAAGGTAAAACCATAAACAAAGCAGATTTACCACCAGAATATAGAACTGGTACTCCTGAATACTTTGAAAGACAAAGGAAAATATCAGGTGCAGTTAATGCAGTTCAACCAGAAGCTTATATTACTCCAGCTGGTTATATTAAAGATGCAGTTAACTTCATTGAAGACTTAGGCAAAGGAGATTATGCTGGAGCTGCCATTGATGCTGCATTAAATCTAATACCTTGGGGAGTTGGTAAAACTATAAAGAAAATAAAAAAGAAAGTAGGAAGAGCAATTGAAGGAACAGCAAATCATGAAATCAGTCACTTAGCAGATGCTTTAGTTAATAGAGTACATAATGCAGATGCTACGAATAACTATATGGAATATCTACTAGATAGAGATAACATAATGAGTTATAATGAGATAAGACAGAGCTTGATGGATGTTAACCCTAACACGTATAGATACTTAACTACACCTAGTGAAAATAAGGCTCACATGATTCAACTTAAGAGAGGTATGCAAAAAGAAGGTCTTATTAACAACTGGACAGATCCTATTACTCAGGATAAGATCGAGGAGTATTTATCTTATCGTAGTAAATATGCAAATAGGGTCAACCCAGTATTACGAACTCTATATGATATTAGACCAGATAAGCAAGGTTTTATAAATAGAATGAATAATCTTACTCCAATCGAATGGGCAGTTCCATTAGGATTACCTATGTTCTTTGGAGAAGAACAAGAAAACAAATAATCAATATGAAAGAGTTAGAAGGAGTATACCCACTATATCCTGTACCAAGTTATAAGAATGGTGGAATACATATCAAGAAAAGCAAGAGAGGTACATTTAAAGCTGCAGCTAAGAAAGCTGGTATGGGTGTACAAGAATATGCAAATAAAGTATTAAAGAAAGGTAGTAAAGCAAGTCCAGCTATGAAGAAAAAAGCTAACTTTGCTAGGAACGCCGCTAAATGGAAACATTAATAAATCTAATTAAATATAATTATGGATAACAATAGTAATACACTATTAGGTTGGGAAGCAGTAGCAGATGCATTGTCATCTGAAACATTAAATAATCCTCTAGTAACAGGTACGTTTAGTACAGATAATGATGATCTATCTGATGATGAAATCAAACGTTTACAAAGAACTAATAGAGGTCCTTCAGTAAAGGAAGTATTTGGAGTGGATACTTCTAAAGAGGAAAAAGATACTGAGGTTGAAGAGATTGAAGAAACTGAAGAGGAAACAGAAATAGAAGAAAAGGAAGTAGAAGTTGAAGAACCTAAAAAGAAAGGTAAACAAACTAAAGAAGTAGAAAATGTTGAGGAAACATCTACTGAAGAGGAAGAGTTAGATAATGAAGGTATTCAAGTTAGTGCTTTCTTTGATGCTATTACTGAGGAATTAGGGTTAGACTTTGAAGAGGATGAAGAAGTGCAGAAACCTAAAACAGTAGAGGAATTATGTGAATACTTCAAGGATTTAATTGAAGAAAATTCAACTCCAGAGTATTCAAGTGAAGAGGTTGCTAAGATTGATGAATTTGTTCGTAATGGTGGTAAACTAGAAGATTATTTTCAAGTTAGTGCTGCTATTGATTTTGATAACTTTGACACCTCAATTGAGAGTAATCAAAAGCAAATCATTCGTGAATTGTTGTTAGAAAAAGGGTTTAGTGAGAAGAGAATCCAGAGTAAACTAGAGAAGTATGAAGATGCTGGTATTCTGGAAGATGAAGCAGAGGAAGCTCTTGAACTAATGAAGGAGATTACTGAAAAGAAGAAGGAACAGCTATTGATTGATCAGGAAAAGCAAAATGAGGCAAGAATCGAGCGCCAACAAAAATTTGTTGACGACGTTGTCACCAACATTAAATCGCTGAAAGATATCAGAGGTATCGCTATTCCTGAAAAGGATAAAAAAGCTTTATTGAATTATATCTTTAAAGCGGACTCAGATGGTCTTACTCAATATCAGAAAGACTATTCTAAGAGTGTAAAAAATTTAATTGAGTCTGCCTATTTTACTATGAAGGGAGACACTTTGCTAGATACTGCAAAAAAAATTGGAACTAGCTCTGCTATAAAGACCTTGAAACAAAGTTTAAAGACAACAGGTGCTACGAAAGGCACTAAAAGAATTCACACTAGTTCATCAAACTCTATATGGAGTATCGCAGCACGAAGTTTAAACAATAATTAAAGATTATAAATTAATTTATGGATAACGGAATTCTGAATAATTTACAGATCGGTAAAAGTAGATGGTTTTCAGATCTTATTGACGAGAATAAGATTTCAGAAGCAATGTTGTCAAGACCGTATGAAGTAGAACGTATTGTTTCTTACGTATTTGCCGCAAAAGACGGTGCTTATGGTACTTCCATTGATGCTATCACAGGTGGTCTTGGTAACGTAATGACTATTGATCAAAGTACATACGAATGGTATGTTGAAATTGATACCGATAGAGCTGTAACAATTCGCTCTGCAAAATGGCAGGGTACTGAAATTACTGCTGCTAATGCTGACACAATCATGGCTGGTATTGGCAACACACCTATCCAAGTATGGGTAGAAGATAAATGGTTTGGTCCGGGTGCTATTGTAGTACTTGATGACAAAGAATATCAATTACGTATTCAAGGTGCTCCTGTACAGGACGGTAACTTGTGGTGCTATACTATGTTCATCGCTGATGGTCAGTCTAGTTCATACGTTCCGGGTAAGTATTTGTTAGCTGGTCGTGAAATGTCACGTCTTGGTTCTGCTTACGAGGAGTACAGTGAAGAGGCAGATATCCTGAACTACAATACTCAATTCAAGATGCGTAACTACTTATTCACAACTCGTTTGAGTTATGATATTACAGGTACAGCTTATGCAACTGTATTGTGGATTGCATTAAAGGATCCTAAAACAGGTAAGAAATCTTATTTGTGGTCTGACTATCAAGAATGGGTGGCAATGCGTGAATGGAGGAAACGTTGTGAGATGATGATGGTTTACTCTAAGTCAAATCGTAACGCTGATGGTACTTTCTCTTTGAAAGGTACTAATGGTCGTCCAGTTTACTTGCCAGCTGGTTTGCTTGAGCAGATTGCACCGTCTAATAGACGTTATTACACTGAGTTGACAGCAGAGTTGCTTGAGGACTTCTTGTTTGATCTGTCTTACAATATTCTTGGTACTAATGAGCGTAAGTTCGTAGCCTTAACTGGTGAAATGGGTATTCGTGAGTTTGACCGTGTATTGAAGCAGAAAGCTGCTACGATGAATGTAATTGATACTAAGTTTATCAGCGGTAGCGGTCAAGAGTTAACTTTAGGTGGTCAGTTTGTAACATACAAGATGACTAATGGTATTGAGTTGACATTGAAACACTTCCCGTTGTATGACAACACTACATTTAATCGTTTGTTACACCCGCTTTCTGGTAAGCCGCTTGAGTCTTATCGTTTTACATTCTTGGATGTAAGTCGTAGAGATGGCGAAGCAAACATTGTTAAGGTAGTACGTAAGGGTCGTGAATTCATGCAGTGGTATACTGGTGGTTCTATTTCTCCTGCAGGTCCTGCAAAATCTATCAACACTTTGCGTTCTAATGCAAAGGACGGTTACTCTGTTCACTTCTTAGGTGAGATGGGTATCATGTTGAGAGACCCCCGGGGATGTGGAGAATTGATTATGGATGCCGAAGGCTAACCGAAAGCTTGTGGAACATTAAAGATAATATTCTCGTTATAGTGGTATAAAAATTTATACCACTATGATTAGAATATACAAAATAACAGACAGGACCAATAATAAGATTTATATAGGTCAAACAAAAAGAGATATTTACAAAAGATTTGGTGATCACTTATCTAAAGTAAATAGTTCTAGGATTAATGATAGAAGATGTTCTTTATATATTGCAATGAACAATCATGGTAGAGAAAATTTCTATATAGAATTAATAGAAGAACTAGAGAATGATACAAAACTAGGTGATGCTAGAGAAAAATATTGGATATCTTTTTATGACTCTACAAATCCAGATAAAGGATATAATATTGACGAAGGTGGTCATATTATATCAGAAGCTTGTAGAAAAGCTAAAATTGCTCTGCAAATTGGAAAACCAGTTTCAGAAAGGGTTGCTAAACTAAATCAGGAAAGAGGAATGAGACAAGCTAAACCTGTTTGTCAGTATTCCAAAGATGGTGTTTTATTAAATGTTTTTCCTTCTATAATTGAAGCAAGTAGGTCTACTAAATGTGATCGTAGAGCTATTCAAAGGCAATTAAAGGGAGAATCTAATATAGGCACGGCAAGATCTTTCAGTAATTTAAAATATATCTGGAAATATAAAGAGTAATTTATAGGTCTGTAAAACACAGACCTTTTTTATTAACAGGTTTAAAATCTATATTTAATTAAGAATATATGGAAGCAACGTTAAGATTTATTAGAACTAACCCTTGGGTTGGTATTTCAAAGTTTAAAAATTGTGGTGATTATATTGGTCCGTATTGGACTAGATCAGGAAACAGATATACTGGTTTAACAGAGGAAGATGCTCGTAGACTTGAAAAAGCTATTGGTTATCCAGAAGGCCATTTGGCACCATATAGTTCATTCTGGGCTACTTATTCAATTAAGTTAGGTAACAAAGATTTATATATACATACTGAAAAACCAGAGGATGAATTAAAGTACTTATTCTTAAAAAATCATAAAAGAGTAGCATTTGGTACTAGTAATATTACGCCAAGTACTGACTACTTGTTAAGCAATTCTCAAGCAGAGGCAGAAGAGAATAATAAGAAATTTAAAATTAAGCGTGAGGCCTATTCAGCGTTTACTAAGATGTCTCTTGAAGAAATGCGTAAATGTCTTAGACTTTATGGTATTAAGTCAGATTCAATTAGTAATGAATTAGTTGAAAGTAAGCTGAACGAACTTATTGAAAATGATCCACAAAGATATCTGTTGTTGTGGGTAAATAATAAGAATAAAGAAACTCAATACTTGATCGAAGCAGCTATTAGTAAAAATATTATTCGTAAGAATAAGAATATGTATTACTATGGTACTGATGTAATCGGTCGAAGTATGGATGAAGCTGTACTGATGCTTGATGATAAAAAGAATCAAGATATAAGACTAGCGATCATGCAAGAAATAGAATCTAAGTAATATGACAGTATTAGAAGCACATATAGCATTTAAGATTGAAGCAGATAAAAATGCCGTTAATATTGGTATATCTGGTTGTCCATCTTTCTTACCTGAGGAAATTGATTATTGGTTATACACAGCGTATCTAAGTAAGATAGCTACCAAAGCTACTGGGAACAATACTCTTAGAATACCATTTGAAGGTAATGTAAAAAGAGTAGCAGACTTAGAAGGTTTAGTAAAAACTGATAAGGGATTGTCTTTACTAAGTGAATCTATAAGTAATAGACTTACTATGAATAATTTCAAATCTAGTATTACTTATGGTGATGATACTCAAGATAAGCGCATGTACTTCTTAGAAGGAATTTTACATTTTGGTAGTAATAAGATAGCTACAGTAAAACTTATTAGTCACGAACAAGCTACTAGATTTTTAGAAACTTATAATAATAAACCTTGGATTGAAGAACCTGTAGCAATATTAGAGGATAATAAGTTAATAGTATTTATAGATAGGGATCTTATGGTAGGTCCCTACACTATAGATATTACTTATTTAGCATACCCAAGAAAGATTAATAATCAAGATATTACGTCTACTCTAGATGAAATTCCAGAGTATATGCAATATGAAGTAGTTAAATTAGCTGCTGACATGGCAATTGAGAATATTGAATCTCCAAGAACTCAAACACATCCACAGTACGTAGCACAATTATCAGAATAGGAGGTATAGATGGACGCAAAAAATATGCAAATGGAATTTGAGCGCAGGATACAATTAATAGATCCTACTCTTACTATAGACCAAAAGCCTAATTCTGATCTTATATTTTCGATACTAAATGAAGCTCAAGATAGATATGTAATGATGAACTATGTTGGTGATGATCAGATGGAAACTGAAACCAACACACATACTAGAAATACAGATTCTATTAAGAGTTTATTGGTAGAAAAAGAGTTAACTGCAACAGGTACTACTCTTAATGGTTTCACAAGATACAGATTACCATATGTATCTACTGAAGAATATTTCTTATATGTACATTCTTTTAGTAAGGTAAAAGGTACATATAAACAATACAAGGATTTTGTTAGGGTAGATAATCAATTAGTTAAGTATAGGGATCTTGGTAAGTTTATTAAAACAGCATACAATACTCCTATTATTAGACAACCTGCTGTTGCATTAGTATCAGATCCTACTACTAAATATAATTATATAGAAGTAGCAGTGGATGCATATACTACATTAGGTAATGTTACATTAACTTACTATAGGAAACCATTAAGATTTAATACTACTGACGGAGCTAGTAAATGTGAACTACCAGAATCAATTCATAGTGAAATTGTAGATTTAGCAGTTAATATGTTTATTACTGAAGGTAAATATAGATTACAAGTAAAACAACCAAATAATCAACAATAATGAAGTATATTGATTTACAAACAGCTTTTGAGTTAGAAATAGATAAATTAGATGACAATCTAACGAAACCTACTACTTCAGATATTGAGTATTGGTTAACGGCTGGTTTAATTAAGTTTATTAAAACCAGATATTCTGGTATTAATTTTAAGCAAACTGGTTTTGAACAGGATCAAAAGAGAATTGATGATCTTCGTAGTTTGGTTACAAGAAAGTCTTATCAGTTTACAACCTATCCAGAAGAGTATACAGTTACTCTACCAGAAGATTATATGACTACTTTAGGTGAAACAGCTGTGATATTTAGTTATGATCATTGTTGGCCTGTAGGACCAAGTGGTCAACCAAGAACTAAAAATACAGATGTGCTAGAGGCTACTGTAGAAAATATCGATAGGCAAAGACAAAATACCTTGTCAGAATATAGATTACATGGTAGATCCGCTAGACCATTAAGACTATATGAAGGTAATACTATTCATTTGTATACAGATGGTAATTACCATATAAGAAATTATATTCTCACTTACTTGAGAATGCCCAATAAGATTAGCCTCACTGATGCTCCGTTTGAGGAGTATAAGGAAATGCCAGCATCAACTCATGATGAGATAGTAAAGTTAGCGGTTGAGTTGTATTTGGAGAATGAGGCTAATCCTAGATATCAATCGTATATTAACGAAGTAAATAGTATGGAGTAATATACGAAAAGTTTAGTTTAACGAGGAAATGCGAAAGCAAAGTAGAAGAACTAAAATAAGTTAAACTGAGCTCAATGTTTAACTATTAAAAATTAAATAAAATGTTACAAAAAGTAAATAAAGTACTTATCGCTAAGACAGCTCCGACTTCTTACACTACTGTGGATACTTTGGTTGATGGTGATATCGCATTGTTCAATGAGAACAAAGTAATTGTTAAATCTGCAACTGAGGCAGAAGCTGCCACTGCACTTTACATTGGTGTTTGTGTTGGTAAAGAAGATGTATACGATCAAGATGGTACAAAATCTACAAAGCCGGTTATTAACTATAGTATGCCGATTCAGAAAGGTTCTAAACCGTCTATGGTATTCACTAAGTTTGTTGCTAAGGCTGAAGACAAAGTAGTAATTACTGCAACTGATGTTACTCCTGAAGTAGGACATCGTTATGTATTGCGCATTGTTTACAATGACATTCACGAAGCTCCGGGTCAGTTTACTCATACTTATGAGGTAATTGCTAAAACTACTAATGCAGCAGATTTGATCACTTCTTTCAAGAATAAGATCAATAGTCATAAACAAGCTAGAGTAGTAGCTACTAGTGCTGTTGCAGTATTAACATTGACTGCAAAGGAAATTCCGTATAATCAGGGAATTACTTTAGATGCTGGTTATTGCCAAGTATCTATGGATGTTTTCATGTGGAAGACAATTCCTTCTGGTTTGTTGAGCAATGTAATGTATCCTATTTCTAATTTGACGATTGCTAAGACTCAGGGTACTCCGGGTCGTGGTAATGCTTATATTGTAAGAGATCGTGAGAATTGGAATCTTGGTTACGAAGGTATTCAGTACCGTGCTAATGCTATTTATCCGTATATTGCTCCTGAATTCAGATCAGATCTGAGTGCAGAATATGATACTCTTACTTTAGAGTGGGATAACTTGTATTTAAGCAACGATAATCAGTACATCAAAACTACTCCGCTATCTGCAGAGATTTATGTTAATAAAGATGAAATTTCTGGTTCTGTTTTTGAAACAGCATTAAAAGCATTTGTTGCTAAAGCCTAACTTTTAAACTTATTAACTCACAAGGGGGCTTGGGGTATTCCCCCATGCTCCCTTTTTTATTTTAAAAAAATATGGAAGAATCATTATATTTAGCGGAAGTAAAATTACTTACCAGATATTGTCATAATTGCCTTGATAATAAAATGAAAGAGCGTATTATGATGTTCTTATTTAAGAAGGAATTATATGACAATGCCACAAAGTTAGGTCTGACAGAAGATGCTGATATGTATTATAAAGAAATGTTAAACCTACTTGGTATGAGAACCTGTAATTGTACAATAAATTGTAATACTTGTAAAAACTGTAGTAATGGATCATGCACAATATGTAAATAAGGTAGGTAAACAGATTAATGATTCTACCAAAATGAATATTGATATTGATAATACATCTGTTACTAATATAGTACTTATTCCTCATTTAGAAACTATATATAATCAACTTGAGTCTGACTTAAAGAAAAATGATCCAGATTTTCCTTTTACTCAGGAAGATTTGATTAAGATTGGTGGGTACATTAACTGTTTAAAAAAACAAATAAATTTCTATGAAATACAAGACATTGATAATAATTGTATTCTTACAGAAATTGAAGAACATATAATCCAAGAGTAATATGAATAAAAAGATATCACAATTTGAACTAACAACTAAGCTGCAAGAGCAAGACCTCATTACCCTTGTACAAGATGGTAGTAATAAAAATATTACTAGTGGAAGTTTTACTACATCACTATCAGGTACATTTGCTACTAATGAGAGAGTAGATGCTGTAGAAGAAGATGTTGAGATACTAGATACTAAAGTAAATGATAACTATAAAGATCTTAGTAATAAGATAGTAGAAGGAGATACTAGTGTAACTACTAATCTTAATAGTACTATCACTAGTTACTATGATGTATTGAATAATAAGATCATTACTTTAGATACTAAGCATGATACTGATATGTCAGGTATGAGTGGTACCATGCAAGAGTGGATAGATGATATTGACAATAGATCTACATTACAACAATTACAGGATGCTCTCAATAGACTCACAGTAGCTGAAAATACTATTACAGCATTATCTGAACTTATTGCAAATGGGGGTGGTAGTGGATCTGCTCCAGGATATCATACCCAAAGTACTGCTACAATATTTCCTTTATCTGGTTATTATAAAGCAAACGATGCATCTCCATTAGCTACATCTGATACGTTAAATCAAGCATTGTCTAAACTTGAAAATCAAGTAGAAGCAGTAGCTAGCAGTTCTGGTTCTTTACCTGTAATTAAATCAACAGAAACAACTCAACCTTCTGATGGTACATTGTATACTTCTTTAAAAACTGAAAAGACCTTTTTAAATAAATATGGGGATACTGCAGAAGGTAGAATAGACTTTAAAAATGGTTTACAGGGTGGAACAATATTTAGATCTGGTTGGGATGGACAAGGCGCTAGTTTGTATCCTTTTGGAACTAAATGGAATTTAGAGCTTGATAATTTATTTGTAAGAGGTAACATGACAGTTAATGAACTTACAGTAAATGAGATAAAGGCTGTCGGAGGAGATTTGTTAGTTACTTTAGGAGACATGAAATGTACTAAAGTAGAAACACTTGCTGATGGATACAAATGCTATTTTGATACAGAAGATGGAACTAAGTACAATGAATTTGTAGTTAACGATATGGCAATATGCCAACAGTTTGATGGTAAAAATGTTAAAAGATATTGGCGTAAAGTTAATGAAGTTGGAAGAGATTATATTGTATTATCAAAGGATGTATGTGAACCAAATAGCTCAGAGCCAGGAGAAGGAGATACTATACTTCAGTTAGGGCACATGTATGAAGCTGATCCAGATTATAACTTACAAATGGATGAGCGTCGTAATGCGATCTATATTAGTGCTAAAGGTATGAATGCTCCTAGATTGACATTCTACAAAGGTATTGACGAGTTTACTCTGGCAGATGATCCTGTAGCTGGTGTAGTAAGGGAAAGAGTTGTAATTGGTGGAGAACAAACTAAATTTGTAGGTACAATTTATCAAACTTCTAATACAGGAATCGTTAGAGTACCTGTATATAAAGGCCTTTGGGTTTCTGGTAATACTTACTATTATTACGATCAAGTAAGTCATAATGGTAGTTTATGGATTTGCATGAAACCAGATGGCACTACAGCAGAACCAAAAGATGAAGAAGATGATTGGCAGAAACAAGTATCAAAAGGTGAAGCAGGTACTCCAAGTGATGATGTTGCTAAATGGGTAGAAATTACTGGTGACAGACTATTCTTATATGAAACACCTGACGATAGTGGAACACCAACTCCATCTACTATAAGTCTCATGGCAAATGTGCATGGTATGACTAATCCATCTTTTAAATGGACAAGATTAGATACCGGAGTAACTATGGGAACTTATAGTTCATTAGAGGTATTTTACACTTCATTAAATAAGGGTCAAAGGACATTATCATTAAGATGTACAGTAACTAATTCAGATGGTGGTGAGTATTATGATGATGTACAGCTTGCGAAATTGTTTAATGGCGCTGAAGGGGCAGATGCTTATTATGTAGACTTAAGTAATGGTACCGCCGTGATTCCTTATGACGAATCTGGTAATCCAAAAATAGTAATAAGTGAGATATATACAGATGTTATGGCATATCATGGTATAAATGCAATAAGTATCAAAAATATGACAATTAAGTCTGTAAAAGGAACTGCTACAGCTCATGTCGATTTAGCATCTAATAGGGTGTATTTAGATACTTTAAACTCTACCACTGCAGAAATAACCATTGGTGTTACTTTGGAAGATGGATACGCTATCGATAAAGTATGGTATATAGGTACTACAAAAGATGGTGAAAATGGGTTCAATGGTGAAGATGCTATGTATATGACAATGACTGGCGAACAATATTTTCATTACAAGAGTGGTGAAACTGTACCAAATCCAACTTATATAGATATTTCAACATCTACTACAAATGTTAATGGTGCAACTTATAAGTGGTATTATAGTGAAGCTGGTAAATACAGTTGGAATTTAATTCAGAACGAAGTAGGTCCAACATTACGAGTACAATATAACTCTGCATGGATGAACATTGCTGATGAAGTCACTTTCAAGTGTGTAGTTACAGATTCAGTTGGTAACGAATTTTATGATTTCATAACTATTAACAAAGTAAGAGATGGAGAAAATGTTTATCGTGGTTCGTTACAAAATGAAAACTGTTCTATTGTAACTGATGAGAACGGTAACTTCACTGCTGATGCCGCTAGAGTAGCAACTACAACTAGTAAATTAAGATATGGTAATGAGGAAGTAACCAACTACACATTGCAAGGTTATGGAACTCCTTACTATGGAACAGGTCCATCTTTAAATTATAATAGTAGTACAAAAGAATTAAGTTATCCTACAGATAAACTTTCTGCATTTACTTCAGATGCTCTAGTATATAGAATAGATTTTTATACTACTGTAAAAGAGGCAAATACAAAAGTAGATACAGTAGACTTTGTAATATCCAAGAGTAAACAGGGAATTACTGGTCAAAATGGTAAACAAGAAGTTACTATTTATATCTGTAGTAATAGCACACCTTCTAGGCCAACGTTTGCTACATTACCTACTGCAACAGGCGCATACAACTGGTCATTAGATGCACATTATCTAAGTAGCTATACTACTTGGTCAAGTAAAGGTACTTATAATCCAAATACTAATTCTATAGATCTAATACCAAATACATCTTATAGATGGACAGAACCAGTTAAATTCTCCGGTAAAGATGGAGTTAATGGTCAGGATAGTTATTCACCATATATAGGTAGCGATGGTTATTGGTATTATTATGATGACGCTTCACAGCAATACGTGAAAGGTAGATATGCACAGGGTGCTACTGGAGCTACTGGAGCTACTGGACCAGCAGGACCAGCATTAGTGTTTAGAGGAGATTTTAGTAGTAGTAAAACTTATTACTGGACAGATGATAGAAGGGATGTTGTTAAATACAACGGTCAATACTACATTGTAAAGAGTAAGGGTCATACTAGTAGTATTAGTGGTTTTCAAGTAATGTCTTCTTTTGAAATGGTTGCAACAGGATTATTATTAGCACAAACAGCTAATATAGCAGGTTGGAATTTTGATCCTACTGGTATTATTTATTCTGCGAATAAATGTGTTGTACTAGATCCCGGTAATGATGCAAATGCTAGTGCACAAGTAATAGCTATTGGAGATGAAGATCTATTACAAAATATTACAAACATTGGTAATGTAACTCGTTACAATAAAGGTAAAATAAACATGTACAAAAGTGGCATTATTACTTTAGGTCCATTAGATGGAAATGGTAGAGCTACTGCAGGTATTTCAGGTTATGGAGATAGTAGTGAAGAAGTACGAATATGGGCAGGTAAACCATTTGATGATGGTACTTCACAAGGAAATAGATTTTGGGCTCCTTTTAGAGTCTATCAAGATGGCTCTATGGTAGCAAATAATGCTACTATAACAGGTACTCTATCTTGTAAAAAAATTACAGTAGATGCGGCCTATCGTGGTTCTTGGTTTGGCCCTGGCGTTGTTTGTATTTGCTATTATAGTGGTACTAATTCATCAATACAAAACGTGTATACAGTTGGTGGAAAAAAAGTATCTAGTATTTCAAATGTAAACGAGGGTACTATACGAGTAAACCATAACATTGGAAATACTAATTATATAGCATATGCTATAGGCAGTAAAAGATCTACTGTTGGTGCTTTTGTTGGTTCTACAGGAGTAACTAGTAGATCTTCAAATTCTTGCGATATTATATTTATAGACACAGATAATAAAAGTCATAGACCTGGGTTGAAAGGAAATGATGCAGTAGATATTATATTTTTAGCTTATCAATAAAACACTTATTATGGAAAACGAACAATATTATGTATTTTTTGCAGGAGGAATGACAATAGGTACAAAAGAATGGTATGAAAGTATTCTTCCTGAAAATATTGCAACTAGTTATGATGATATCCTAGAAGGTAAAATGATGCCAGCATCATTAGAACAAATTGAATTCTATAATTCTCATAAAGATTATGATTTATATCATCTTTTTTACATGCTTCCTCTTACTCAGGAAGAAATAGAAGATATAAAAATTAATAAAAATATCGAGATAGAGAAAAATAGAGAAAAGGATTATAAAAGTGTTGCAGACCCTCTTTATATGGGGTATGTAAAAAATACAGCATTAGGTAATGATGAGAAAGCTACTGAGTACTATAACAAGTGGTTAGAAGCAATACAAACAATAAAAGAGGAAAATCCATATATAGTTTAATATGATTAAGAATAATGTATATTATGAATGGTTTGCAAGTATAACCGTACCCAATCCAGATCAGGTTGGGTACTGGGTTGACTTGGGAGCAGATTCAAAAGGTAGAATAATTAAAGTTTACAATCACGATATAGAAAAATGGGTTGTACTCTTTGATGTAAGTAAAGATGACTATGTACCACCATTTATTGGTTCTAATGGCAACTGGTGGGTAGACAATAGAGATACTGGAGTAAAAGCTACTGCAGAGACTCCATATATAGGTGAGAATGATCATTGGTTTACTTATGATCCTATCAACAAAGTATATGTAGATACAGGTATAGAAGCTCGTGGTCTTAGTGCTTATGATATTGCAGTTAAATTAGGTTTCGAAGGTAGTGAACAAGATTGGATTGATAGTTTAAGCAAAGCATCTGAAGATGCAGCTATTGCTGCACTAGAAGCAGCTAACAAAGCAAATGAAGCTGCAGATAAAGCTAACCAAGCTGTAGAAGAAATTGAGGGTATAGTTGATGATGTTATCGCTGCTACTGATAAAGCTGAAGAAATTGCTAGTAATCCACCAAAGATCGTAGATAATGATTGGTGGTTTTATGACTACGATGCTAAACAATATGTTAATACTGGTATAGCTGCTATTGGTGATGCTTTCACTTACAAGAAGGAATATCCTTCAGTTGAAGCAATGGAAGCCGATTGGGGTACTGCTGATGTAAAGTTAGGTGAATATGTACTTATTAATACTAATGATGTAGAAGACCCTGATGACGCTAAAGTTTACTTAAAGACTCAGAATGGTTGGAAGTTTATTGTTGACTTATCTGGTATGCAAGGTATTCAAGGTTGGTCAGCATATGAAGTTGCAGTACAACATGGTTTTGTAGGTACTGAAGCAGAGTGGGTTCAATCATTAAAACAACCTGCATTAGATGCAGCAGCAGAAGCCTTAGATGCTAAAGCTCAAGTAGAAGCTACTGAGCAAGCTGTTAAGGAAGCAGAAGCATTACGTGTTGCTGCGGAACAAGGTAGGGTTGCTAATGAAAGAACTAGAACAATTGATGAAAACACAAGACGTGCTAATGAGTCAGCTAGACAAACTTGGGAAACACAGAGACGAGAAGCAGAGGATACGAGAATAGCTGCAGAGAACTCTAGAAAGTCTGAGGAGGAGATTCGTAAGACTAATGAAGCTAATCGTGTATCTGCTGAAAGTTCTAGAGCTAGTGCAGAGACATTAAGAGCTTCTGCTGAAGCTGAACGTAACACAAATGAGCAGAAAAGAATTGAGGAAGAAACAAAAAGAATCAGTTCTGAAGAAGGAAGAGTTGCAGCTGAAACAGAACGTGTAGATAATGAAGATGCTAGAATAGCAGCTGAAACTACTCGTGATACAACAGAACAGGAAAGGATATCAAATGAAGCCACTAGACAGGCAAATGAGGCTGTTAGAGAGACTCAAGAGGCTGCAAGGGAAAAGAATACAGCTGACGCTATAACTGCCGTAAATGAGGCTAAAACAGCCGCACAACAGGCTACTACAAATGCAACTACTGCTGCTAACATTGCTAATACTCAAGCAGCAAGAGCTAAGGAATATGCAGACAATCCTCCCAAAGTAGGGGACGACGGCTATTGGTATCTTTGGGATGAAGTTAATGATGTATATGTAAACACAGGTTGGCCATCCTCAGGTATTGTATTAAAAGGTAGTCTTGATAGTCCAGAAGATTTAGATACTATAGTAGATCCACAACTTAGTGATTCTTATATTGTTGGTACAGACTTATACTTTTGGAATGGTACTGAATGGGTTAATATGGGTAGATTCCAAGGACCTCAAGGAGAACCAGGTAAAGATGCTGAACTTAGTAAAGCAGCTATTGAAGCTGTATTAGTAGGTGAAGTAACTACTCATACTCATGATACTAGGTATTATACTAAGGATCAAACTGACGCTAACATAAAGGTAGTAGCAGATGACCTTGCTAACAATTACTATAACAAATCCCAAGTAGACAGTAAATTTACTTCTGTATATATTTTCAAAGGATCTGTAGATACGATTGAAGATTTACCTACTGAGGGTAATGTCATTGGTGATGTATGGAATGTTCGTAAGAACGATACTAACTATGCATGGACAAGTGAAGGTTGGGATGCATTAGGTGGTACTGCTGAATTATCTTCATTAACTTCTAATGGTTTGATGTCTAAAGAAGACTTTGCAAAGTTACAAGGTATTGAAGCAGGTGCACAAGTTAATAAGATTGAGACTATTACTAAAAGAGTAGAACTCAATGTTGTTAATAAGAATGTAACTATTCCAGAGGATATTAAGATCTCAGATACTGAACCTACTGAGGAAGAGATCATGTGGTTAGATCCCAGTGAAAACTATGACTTTACGTTTGATGGTTATAGTCAAGCACAAGCCGATGAGTTATTTGTAAAGAAGGAAGCAGGTAAAGGTTTATCTACTAAAGACTATACAGCTGAGGATAAAAAGAAAGTAACTAATTTAGGTAGTTATGTATCTAATGCTACAGGTGCTACTGCTGATGCTAATGCTGTTGCTATTACTCTGGAAAAGAAAAATCCTACAACAGGTACAGCAGATAGTAGTGTAATAACTATTGATAAAGCTACTACTAGTAAAGCTGGTGTAATGTCTGCTGCTGATAAGACTAAACTTGATGGGTTGAGTAATTACGATGATTCTACAATTACTCAGGATATTACTAATATAAAAGCAAATAAACTTGAGACAATTGAAGTAACCGGTACAGGTAATGTAATTACTGCTGCTACAAAGAATGGTACTAAAATTGCATTTGCTAAAGGTATTACTGCAATGACTCAAGATACTAGCGATGTTAGATATGTGAAGAAAGCAGGAGATACCATGAAAGGGGTGTTAGCCATTGAAACTAGTCAGGATACTAAGTTAATACTTAACAATACTGATGGAGAGAAGTACAGTAAAATAGACTTTAGAGAAAATGGAGTATCTTATGGTAATATAGCAATGACAAATTCTAATCTGTCCATATCCTGCCCTTACGATACTGTTGTGATAAATAATAAAAAAGTATGGAACGAAGGTAATGATGGTGCAGGTAGTGGACTAGATGCTGATTTGCTAGATGGTTATCATGCTGGATATAAAAATGGTAATCTTGCATTATATATTAATTTTCCAAAAATAACTGATTTAATAAGTCAGGGTTTATTAAGATCAGATTATGAGACAGTTGGCTATCCGACAGAGGATTTTTTGATTGCATTATGTAAATGGGCAATAAACAATTATACTGGTGAAACTTCCCATGTATTGCTACAAGGAGAAATTTCTCCTGCTGTCTCGGGGTGGTGTGTTTTGGGTCTTTATGCTAATGATGGAAAAGATAACGCAACAGGATTACCAAAATATTGTTCAGGTCAAGTAAACTTAATTAATAAAAGCTCCATATTATTTGGTTCTTATAATGGAACCTGGTATTATAAAACATTAGTAGATACTTCTAATCTAGAAGACACTCTAGCATATTGGTATGAAAACAACGAAAATGCATCATCTACTACATGTGCAACAGGTGGTAATAGAAATGTAATTGAATCATTAAGAAGTAAGTTTAAGAGATGTATTGCTAAACCATATGGAGATGATGCTGCATTGATTAGTTACTTAAATGAAACAGATAGTAATAAATGGCCTGATGGTACAGGTGCTAATTACGAAACCGTTAGAAAGGAGAGTTTAATGGTGCATTTCCCTAAATACTATCACAAAACTATAGAAAGAAGCCCAGGTATTTGGAGAACATACATATCAGAACAACAAATTGATAATGACTACATTGAGGAACCAGAATTATTATTAGGTGCATTTGAAGGAATAATTTCAGATGAAAATGGAGGAGCGTTGACTAGTAGTGGGTCTTCTATATCAACATCATCTAAAGCTATAGCACAGTTCGTTGCAGCAGCAAAGGTAAATGGTTCAATGTATGGTATTGGTGATTATAGGTCTCATGCTACTATAGCTAGAATGTTTTGTGCTTACTATAAGACTACTAATATTAATACAAGTAATAGTGCTATTCCTTGTTCAGGAGGTACTAAGAGATATAACTACGGTTGGACTGGTGGAACAAAGGCTTTAGGTAATAGAGATGGGAAAGCAGCTGTAAATAATGATACTGAATACTACTCAACTAACTTCTTAGGACTTGAAGACTGCTATTACAGTAAGTGGGAGTTTGTACAAGGAATAAACATTTTAAAAGGTAAATACGTTGTATATGATGGAGGTTCATTCCCAGATAAGGATGTAGCAGATCTTGAAGCAGCAGGTGCTACTAATATCAGAGTTGTAGGATATGAACCTAATCCAGCTGCAACTACTGCATATAATGGATGGACTAAAGCCATAGCTCAAGGTAAATATGGTGATGTAGTTCCTACAGCACATGGTGGATCTGAAACCACTTACTATTCTGACTATAGTTGGTTTAATCCAACAGAAAATAGAATCTTTCTACGGTCGGGTGGTTCGGGGAATGGTTCTCGATGCGGGGTCTTCGTGGCTAATGCTTATAATGCTTCCTCGTCTTCGTGGACGAATTTCGGTGCAAGATTAGCCTTTTACGGTAAGATCGTTGTAGTTGATTCAGATACATTTAAGAAAATGCAGGCGTAATCCTGAGTAATACAGATAATTAAATATTAATAACAAGGGCGGGATCTAAAAGAATTACTATGAGATGACTTTATAGTAAGACTGCTGTCACATTATTTCATACTTGAAAAAACAGTCAGGTAATTCAGATAATGGTTCTCAATGCAGAGTCTTCATAGCTAATGCTAATAATGCATCCTCAAATTCGTAGACGAATATCAGTGAAATTTTGGAACTAACAGATACTTTCAGATAACTACAAAAATGTTTGTTGAACTTAGATCAGCCTTACCTCTAGGTAAAAGATAACAGGTGCTTTGAAGAGACCCTAGTAGTATTGGGCGAACGGGTCTTACCACCAAAATAGCTTATGAAAAGAATAGGCAATTTATTTAATAGGATAATATCATATGAAAATCTGGTCCGGGCCGACAAAAAGGCAAGATTAGGTAAAACTAAAAGATACGGCGTTAAGAAATTTGACAGGAATCCATATGAAAATCTGGTCCGGTTACAAAAGGCATTAATTGAAGATACTTATCGTACTTCGGAATACTGCGTATATACAATCATCGCCGATCGTGGTAACAAAGAAAGAGAAATATATAGGCTACCGTATTATCCAGACAGAATAGTCCATCATGCTATAATGAATGTTATAGAACCTTACCTTGTTAGTAGATTTACTGCAGATACCTTTAACTGTTTAAAAGGAAGAGGTATTCATTTTGCAGCAAATTTGAATTTGACTTGGTTCGATAGGTGGATTAAACAAGTATTAAAAATAAAATATTATTACAGGTATTGTGATGATATTGTTATATTACACCCAGATAAAGATTACTTAAGATATTGCTTACAAGAGATTGAAAAATATCTAGCTGATAACTTGAAACTAAAAGTAAAACGTAATTGGCAGATATTTCCTGTAGAAGTAAGAGGTATAGATTTTATTGGTTATGTATTTTACCACGGTCATGCTTTACTCAGGAAAGATATCAAAAAGAAGTTTATTCATAAATTAAGTTATAAAAGTAATAATAAGAGGTTAGCATCACTAGCAGCTTATTGGGGATGGTGTAAATATGGAAACTGTCATAATTTATGGTATCGCTTTACAAGATCTTATAATTTTAAAGATTATAGACAAAAATTATTAAGTAGTTATGGAATTAAAGAAAGTACAAGGTGATCATATACCTAAAGTAATAGAATACCTAGGAATGAATGAATGGGCAGTTAGATGGGATATTGAAGAAGTTAATTCTGAAGATATACATGGTTATGCTTATTATGAATTAAAATTCAATGAAGAACCAACTTATGATTCTTTCGTAAGTAAGGTTATCAGAACTAGATATAGTGCAGATGAGGAAGCAGCATTAAAATCTAATATGGTTGAACAATTGCTTAGTGGCAGTCAACCTATTACCAGATATGATGAATGGCAATCTTTTCAAACACTTAGAACAGAAGCTAAAACAATTGGCAAACAAATATTTAATATCTAATTATGGTAATTAAAGTAAAATATAATGGAGAATGGGTTAAAATACCATACTTAAGTAGTGATCATGGTCAGGAACTAGTAGAAGAAGCACCTAAAGATGGTGCACAGTATGCTAGACAAAATGGTGTATGGTCTGTAGTAAATATACCAGAAGTTGACTTTACTGAGATATACAATGCTATTGGCACTAAAGTTGATAAAGTAGAAGGTAAGAGTTTAAGTACTAATGATTATGTTACTGCAGATAAAACTAAAGTTACAAACATCAATGAAGTAATTGAAGCTGCTGCTAAATCAGTTACAGCAACAGGTATCTCTATTACTCTGGATAAAAGGAACTTAGTAACCAATGCAGTAGAGAATATAGAATTAGATCTACCTGCATCTACTACTGCTTTAGCTGGTTTGATGTTACCTTCAGATAAGACAAAATTGAATGGCATTGCTGCTGGTGCCGAAGTAAATGTTAATGCTGATTGGAATGCTACTAAAGGAGATGCATTGATATTGAATAAACCAATATTGGCTACTGTAGCTACATCTGGTAGTTACAACGATCTTACTGGTAAACCTACCATACCTACCGTAGACGTTAACAAAAAATATGTAGATGATAAATTAGCTACTAAAGCTGATTTAGCGGATTGTACAGTGTTTGACATCTTCATGAAAGTGGCAAACGGCGATACTCCATCTATATCTCAAGAAGACTATAATACATTACTAGAGAAGGTTCCAAACGGTTTTGTTAATACACTCCCAATTAGAGATAATGGTGAGTATATATCAAGTCTTTTTGGCGGATATAACACCAATGGTGATAATTCTATTTGGTTTTATGCGCAACAAACTATGGGGGTTAATCATTTTTCTATGCAAATGTGGATACGTCAGAATTTAGATGTGGAAACTCAGGTTAATAATGATTATTTAATTCCGGTAACTGATGGAATTTCTATACAGGCAAGTGTTATAGATAATTCTACTGATCCTAATGTTAAGGAAGTAATAATACATACTACAGGTGACGGATCAGAAGCTTTAATGAATGATGGCAAGTATCGTAAGCTTCCCGTGTACGGGAGGAACCTGTTGCTGGGATCGGGGAAGGAGGTGAGTAATTCCAAGTATGAGATGGCTGATTATTGGCTAACTGAACCGATATCTAAAGGAACACAAGTAACATTGACTATTTTTGGAGAGTTGGGTGATGATAAGGAAATGTTCACTATATATGACTCTACTGGTGCAGTAGGTTCTATGGCTCAGTTCAGCAAGGCTGACTTTGTGAATGGTAAGGCCAGTAAGACTTTTAAATGGATTACTAATATCGGAGATGCAGTAGCTGATAATACACATATGATTGTATTTAGTTCTCCTAAAACTGGCACATCAACTTCCACCATCCATAAGATTAAACTTGAATATGGTGACATTTTGACCGAGTGGTCTCCAGCTTGGGAAGATATACCAGATCTAGAAGAAAGGTACGCATATGGTGTTGAGTGGGATACTGCATCATCTAGTCCTGATGGAGTTAGAGTAGGTAATATGCAATTACATAGAGAACTACCTATCCAGAGTAAGATAAGGGGAGTAATACTGGATAATAAAGGTGGGATAAAAAGTTATCTAAATAATTCAAATTGGGGTAATATAGATACAGAATATTTAACAGAGTCTATAATGACTGAAATACCTGAACATTGGTATAAATTGTACCAAGACGGAACCAAATTTAGAATGATGCTATCCGCTATGCCATTACCAGGATATAACCATATAGATCAATTTTATATAAGTTCATTTGAGTCTGGAATAGATAGAGGCTCCTCTACTTTGATTTCCTCTTATGGTGTTGGAAGTACAAATGTAAATAAAAGAGGAGGCGACAACACCTCCGAATGGGACGGCACCTACCGTTCCTTGCTAGGTTGTCCCGTCACCTACCTCACCCGAGACCAATTTCGGCAAGCCGCTAGGAAACGTGGAAGTGGTTGGGAGATGTACACCTATGGAGCACATAAAACCTTATTCTGGTTATTTGCAGTAGAATATGCTACATTAAATAGTCAAAAACCATTTAACGCTCAAAAAGATGCTAATGGATTTTCACAAGGTGGTCTTGGAGAGGGTGCATCACAAATGACAGATTGGATAAATTTCAATAATGCAAACCCCCTTATACCATGCGGCTATACCAACAAGTTCGGGAACGGCTCTGGAGAGAAGGCATATGTGGTGAAGAACGCTTCCGACGGTACTCATGCCACGTTGATGGCTAACAGGTATCGTGGCATAGAGAATCCGTTCGGTCATGTCTGGAAATACACTGACGGGGCTAATATACAGGTCACCACGGGTGATGCTGGATTGTCTATTCTATGGACCACCGATGACCCGTCGAATTTCAGCGACACCTCTTACACCGGCTATGATAAGAAGGGCAATATCTGCCGTACAAACGGTTATGCCAAGAAGATGCTCCTAGGTGAGGATGGTGATATCGTGGCTACAGAAGTAGATGGTAGTTCTTCCACTTATTGGTGTGATTATTATCGTACTACTATAACAATTGACGGAATATTTGTAGTATTAGCCGGATCTTCTGCTAATGGCGCTTTAGGTAATAGTCTTGCAAGTATTTATGGTGGTTACACATCCAATTCTGCTAGAGATATAGGAACACGTCTTTGCTTTTTCCCTAAATATAAATCAACTGAAATAACTACAACTACAGAATAATATGAAAAGAGTATATAGTAATAAAATACCTAGTAAGATAGAAAAAGATAATAGTGGTTATTATTTGTATAGATGGAATATACAAGAAGAACAAAATACTGAATATAACGGTTATTCCTATTATGAAGTAACTGTATGGCCCACATTAACGGCTAATAAGATATTAGAAACATGTATTAATGAATTATGGGGTACAGATGTTGAAGCAAAGAAACTGAATGACTATAATGCTGCATTACTAGGGATACTAGATGAAAGTTATATAGATATTTACAAAGATTTCTTACAAAAGAGAAAAGAATTGAAGGAACAAGTAGATTCAGATTTCATTGCTTATGAACAAATGCAAGATGATCAAATAGTGAACAAATAACCGCTATTACTTAGGATAGTGTCAATTTATATAAGAGAACTTTTAGTAACTAAAGACGTTATAACATCAATTCTCATATCAAAAAATACCAAACGCTAACTGAAGTAAAATTTAGTTAGCGTTTTTGTTTTCCTTTCATATCAATCTATTATGTTAAATAAAATTCATCAATATTTTTTATTGTTCCAAGGAGTATCTAGTATGAACTACTTTAAAGAACTATTCAGTGATGGTCCAGCCAAATTTATCTCTTGCTTGATAACAGGAGCATTTAGTTGGGTGGCAGGTAGTTTTACACCCTTATGGACAGTTCTATTTATCTTACTACTAATCATATTAGTAGATGCTTATTTAGGAAGTAAGATAGCATTTAAAAATCAAAAAAAGTTTGAATCAAGAAGACTATGGAAAACCTTACGTAAATTTGGTTGGTGCGGTGCTATTATATGGTTTGCAAATCAAATAGATACTAGTATATTAGTATCTATAGATGCTCATTTAGTAGAATTCTTTGCAGGACTTATTGCTGGAGTAGAACTATGGTCTGTTATAGAAAACTTAGCTACATTATATCCAGACGGACCTTGGAAACTTCTAAATAAGTTTATACGTAAAAAAGGTGAAAAGTATCTTGATATCACTATAGATAGAGAAGATTTGCCTAAGATAAGAAAATTGGTTAAAAAGATTAAATAGTGAATTTTATACATTACATAAAATTAGGTGCTGTACTATTGATAGCAGTTTTAGGTTTTGATAATTACAGATTAAATAAGAAAGTAGATAATCTAGATAATGCGTTAGCTAGAGCTTCTGTGAATTTACATTACTATGAGAAGGCTCTCTCAGGAATGGAAAAACAAAACAAAGTATTACAATTAACTGTAGATGACTTCAAGCATTCTGAGGATAGTTTAGTACAAGAACTAAGAAAACAATCTAAAGAACTTAAAATAAAAGATAAGAAATTAAAGGAAGTCGCATCAGTAGAAACTATTATTTCGGATACAATAACTCAAGAGATTCCAGTAGATAGGAATTTTACAGTAGAGTTAAAGCCAAATCAATTGACAACTATCAAAATAGAAAGAATAGACAGCATGATCACACATGTGCTGGATATAAAGAATCGTCAAGATCTATTTATATATGAAGAGAAAGTATGGCGTAAAAAAGGTTTCTTTAGACGCTTATTTACTTTAAATTTTAAGAAGGATATAATTCCTCATTATCAAATAGTTAATTCAAACCCTTTAATACAAGTAACAGATACAAGGGTTATCAAAATATCAAAATAATTGCAAAATATTTCAATTTAGTATTAATCAATAAATAAATTGAAACTATGCATTTGAACAAAATATTAGAACAAATCAAACGCCATCAATCTCCATCAGAGGCTATAGATAAATTATCTACTGCTTTAGAGAAGCATGAGGGTAGCTTATTGGAGAAAGGTTTCACTATTTTAAAGTCAGAATTGGCTGCAAATATGTATGAAGCTATTAATGGCCCTCACTTTGATGAGGAACATGCTCGCTACGCTGTAGAGGGTATGGAGAATGAGGATGGTACAAAAGGTCCTCATTGGACGGTTGAAGAGACAACGTCCGTTGCCAATCAAATGGGCATAAATTTAAAATCTGAAAAACATAACAAATGGGATTGGTATGTTGCCATGAATATGATCTATTCAGATTATTACAAAGCAGTCGTTGCTATGACTGGCAGCGCAAATACCAAACACTTCGCAGAATTGGCAAAAGCTTGGCTATGTGACAAAGACATTGACGAAGGTAAGATGTGGCACTATTATGTTTATCTAATGTGTGACGATGATGAACAAAGAAAACTGTCAGTATCTGAAGATAAAACAATGATGACCGATTCAAACATTGGTCTTACTATAGCCACAGAAAAATCACAAATTATTAATATGGTTAGACAATCTCTAGAGGATTGTAGAATCAAGAAAGAGAGCTTAAGTAAGATTGATGAGGAGATGAGGAGATGTGAAGACATCTTAAAAATACTTAATGTAAATTCGGACATAACAACCAATGTGACAAAAGATTTCAAAGAACTTGATGAATTGAGAGCTGAAGTGAAAGAGCTTAAACAACTCTTACAAAATATTTCTACTGTTCGTCCGAAAGAAAACAATATCGATCCTCCTACTGAGGAAAAAGAAAATGAAATCTAAAACACAAAGGTTGGCTATTTAGTCAACCTTTTTTATTTTAAAATAATATGAGTACACTTTATAATAATAAATACGACATTCTAGCTAGTACAATTCAACCTAATCCTGCATCTGTTAAATATTGGGCAGATCTATCATCTAATCCAAATGGTGGGGATTTAAAGTATTTTAATGGTACTAAATGGGTTTTAGTTAATAATAAAGATACTGAAGACATTTCTCAGATAAAGCAACAGATAGCGGATTTAGAACAAAACAAAGAAGATAAAGTTGAAGGTAAAGGACTATCTACTGAAGATTATACTACACAAGAGAAAAATAAACTTGCTAGTCTTCAGAACTATAATGATAGTGAAGTAAGAGAATTGATTTCAGCGTTGAACCTTAGATTAACTACTCTAAGTGAGGATCTTGAAAGTTTGGAAGCTAGAGTTGCTGCATTAGAAACACCTGCTACATAATGGAATTAAAATTAAATAGAATCTTTCTTGGTAGCTCTGCAACTATTGGAGAATTGTATGCTGATAGAGAACACATAGCAGATACTCTTGAAGATAGAGTGAGACCAGAAGGAGAAAAAGTTTATGGTAAAACTGCAATACCTGAAGGTACATACGAAATGGTATTATCTTATTCACCAAGATTTAAGAAAATATTGCCGGAAATCCTTAACGTACCTAATTTCACTGGCATACGCATTCATAGTTTAAATAAAGCTGAAGAGAGTGAAGGATGTATTGGGGTTGGTGAATGGAATGGCAAAGACACAAATTGGATTTCTAATTCTAGGAAAACATTTAATAAATTGTTTGCATTACTAGAAGAAGCAAACAACAATAAAGAAAAAATCACAATAACTATAAATAACTCATGGAAAGCTGTAAAGAACTAAGAGAAAATAACCCATATCTTTTTAATTCTTGGAGAGCTATTCTCTATACAGAGAAAGGAAGGAAAGCAGGAGTTGTTAATGACTGGAGAAAATTTCCTGTCTTCTATGAAGATGTGCATAAAAGTTATAAAAAAGGTCTCAGATTGAGTAGGAAAGATAAAAATAAACCGTTTGGACCGGATAACTTTGAATGGGTAACTAACTTAGAACTTGCACAAACAAATACACACACAATAAGACTTACTTACAATGGAGAAACTAAAACTTTGCGTGAGTGGTCAGAAGAATACGGAATGTCTTATAATGGTTTGTTAATAAGATATTTAAAGAATAAGAATTACACAATTGAAGAAATCTTGTTTGGAAAGAAATACAAATCTAAAGGAAAGCCTAGAGAATACAATTTGTATACAAGAGCTTCTAAATTACTATCTGCATACAAACTAAAAGATTGGAAAGCTGATAGAGAATTTAATTTAGATAGAGACTGGTTTGTAAAAAATATTCTTAAATCTCAATGTATATACTGCGGAAGCAAAGAAAAACTAGGGTGTGATAGAATAGATAATTCCAAAGGTCATACTTATGATAATGTAGTACCATGCTGCTATATTTGTAACTGTGCTAGAAATAATAATTTCTCATTTGATGAAATGAAAATTCTAGGTAAAACAATTAAAAAAATAATGGAGGATAGATTAAATGATATTTAATTCACTAAATACAATTATAGATGATATATTTTTAACTTATAGGGATTCAAATCTTAGTGAAAGTGAGAATCTATCACGTATACAGGTAGAACAGTGGATTCATCAATATAGGGCCTATTTAATTAAGCAAGATTTAGATAAAGGTCGAGATATTAATCCTAGCTATATACAGACATTAGGACCATTGCATATATCCAAAGTAAGTACATGTGGAGTACCTAATGGTTTTCATTATATATCAGATGAGGAATTACCTAAATTTATAGATTTGCATTTTGGTACTGGTCTAGTAGCAGTTAAAGATATGCATGGTAATCTGATTCAAGTTGGTAATGAAACAAAAGCTAAATATCAGACAAGTAGAAAATATACATGTAATGATTATATCGCTTACTTAAAGAATAATCATTTATATTTAAATGGACCTGGCTTTCTAGAGTATGTAGAAATAGAAGGCATATTGGAGGACCCTACAAAAGCAGCAGATTGTTATGATTATGATGGTCCATATCCTATCCCTGCTAACATGATTCCTACTTTGAAGAACTTAATATTTAGCAAAGAACTAAATATAATGTTAACTGTACCTACTGATAATACAAATAATAGTACTAACGATGTAAAACAATAATGAATGGAAACTAAGTCATATACCGGAAAAGATTTTTATACTAGCTACTGTGATTACATAGAAGATAATCCATTATATCAAGTAGACTATAAAACGTTTAGAGGAGTAATTAATGATTACTTTAAATACTTGAGAGATGAACTAATAGAGAATGGTAAAGAAATAAAGTTACCATGTAGATTAGGTACATTAAGTGTAATCAAACATAAGCCTAAAGAGTATTCTGGAAAGAGCCTTAGAATAGATTATGCTGAATCAAAGAAGCTAGGTAAAATGGTATATCACTTAAATGAACATTCAAATTTCTATAAATATAGATTTTATTGGAATAAGCATAATATGCTTACATCGAATAAGACTATGTATCAATTAGTAATGACTAGAGATAATAAGAGGCGGCTAGCCCAAATTATTAAAAATAAGGAAAGGGATTATCTTGAACTTTAAATTTTACTATAACGGACACACACAGATTGATGATGTTGCTGGAGTATATGCTATTGTCAATCTATTGAATAATAAAAAATATATTGGTAGTTCTACTAATTTACGAAAAAGATACAGACAACATTATAATGCTCTATCTAAAAATAAGCATGTGAATATACATTTACAAAATGCTTTTAACAAATATGGAGAAGATAAGTTCGAATTTTGGATATTAGAAACTTGTGATAAAGTAAAAGATACCTTGATTTTCATTGAACAAAAATATATCGATTCAGATGGAGATTATAATATATGCAAATTAGCTTCTCATCATTCTGGAGAAGTTTATACAGGGCATGTTATAAAAGATGATCAAAAAAAGTGCATAGCAGAATCTAATAAAAACAGAATATGGTCAAAAGAATCTAGAGAAAAAATATCTATAGCTAGTAAAAATTCTAAGTATATTATATCTCTTAGAAAAAAAATTCTGCAATTTGATTTGAATGATAATTTAATTGCAGAATATAGCTCAATAACAGATGCCGCTATGTCTCTTGGTAATATAAATAGAAGAGTAAATATAAAAAGATGTTGTCAGGGGAATAGAAAAACTGCTTATAATTATAAATGGAAATATAAAAATGATAACGAAATTAGTTAGTTCAAAAGTAGCTATTGCAAAAGTTATTGCTGATCTAGGTTTGCAAGAGGATGAAATATTGATCTCAGACATGCGTGAATGGATTGGAGAAGGTATTGAAAAAATTGGTGCAGTACAACAGTTTGAACATATTGTTTCAGGTGTAGAAGGGGCTCCAATTATCAAAATACACTGCCATCAAGCACAGTTACCTTGTAACCTACATAAACTACACCAAGTTGCATATTCTTTTAATTGTGATGGGCCTTGGTTTCCTATGAGGAAAGCTACAGGTTCATTTGCTGCTTGGGGTTGTGATGAATGCTGTGATTGTGAAAAACCCGAAATGTGGGTTAAGGATGAAGTATTAGTAAATCTAGTTGTAGATCTATACGGTAATATTGATAAAACCGAAGCACTAGAAATGCTAAATACTAATAAAAACATGAAGACAATACTTAGGAACCTAATTAATAAGCATACTATTAATTTAGATTATATGAAAGGTAATACAAGTACGAATCCTAATTGGGATTTGCAGTACAGTATTAAACCCGGTTATATAATGACAAATGCACCATGTGGATATCTAAAATTATCATATAGTGCTATACCTACTGATGAAGATGGTTATCCATTAATTCCAGATAGTGCTTCATATATGGAAGCAATTTACTGGTACATTGCACAAAAGATAGGATTTCAAAAGTATATAAGAGGGGAAATGAATCAACGTATATATTATGATATGCGTAATTCTTGGAACTTCTACTGTAAGCAAGCATATGCAGAAGCTATGCTACCTAATGAAGATGAATTAGAGTCTATTAAAAATACATGGAACAAGATACATACAGAATTTCTTGATCATAACACATTTTATAGTCATACTGGTTCTAGACAACATATATATAATGCCAATTAATTATGAATGCAAGAAGACAAACAAATACATTTTCTGGTGGCATGAATATGGACGTAGATTATTCTGTCTTAAAAGAAAATCAGTATATTTATGCTGAGAACATTCGTATATTAACGAATGAAGGGTCTTCTTTTGCAGCAATGCAAAATATAGAAGGGTTCCTAGCGTGTAGACCTTCTTCAAATTTGTCTGGTGAAACTATCATACATGTTACCACAGTAAGAGATTGGGCGATTGTTTTTACTAAAATTAATGGTACTAGCAATAATAATGTCTATAGGATTGATTTTTCTAGATCACAGGAAGAACCAATTGTAACAAAAGTGGTAACTAATAGGCCTTTAGATATAGAAGTATCATCTAGTAATGTAGCTGCAATTAGCAGTGTATGTAGATGGGAAGCAAGCAACAATGTAAAGGTGTACTGGGCAGACGGACATGCTCAAATTAAAGTAATCAACGTAGATGATGATCACATATCTAGTAATTCATCTATTACTTCGGATTCTATAGTAATGTTACCAAAAGCTACATTAGCACCATTTGAATTTAATGGATTTGGGACAGGTAGTTTAGAATCTGGAATGATACAATATTGTTATCAATTGTTTAAAGTGAGAGGTACAGAGTCTGCAATATCTCCACTTACTCCTCTTTATCATTTGAGTGATGGAGACCAAAAAACTAATTACAATGCTGTAAAAGGAAGTTCTAAAGGACAAAATACTGGTAAGTCCATAAAGTTACAAGTAAGAAATAATAGTACTGGATTTGATAGACTTAGAATAATCTCTTTATTCTACAAGGCAAAGAATGAAGTACCTGTAATATCTATAGTAGATGATATAGTTATTGGTACTGGTTCTGTAATAAACTATGAAGATAAAGGTGGTAGCTTAGTATCAGAATTAAGTATTGATGAATTTAATTCATTAGCTAATTATACATTTATACCTGAAGTAATAGAATCTAAAGATAACAGATTATTTGCTGCTAATCTTACTGAGGAAACATGGGATGTAGAATATGATGCTAGAGCATTTAGAGCTAATTCTTCTGGTAATGTATTATTGTTATCTAACTCTGGTTCTTCGTTAAACTTTGCTCTATCAGCATTAACTACTACAAATATACCTAAAGACCACGATTGTATATGCCCATTTAATGTAGACGGCAGTGCATACAAATACACTACTTCTCCAACAGGAGGATACATACAAGGTGGAAAAGGCAAGAATGTATCATATAGATTCATTACTACAGATTTACTAGAAGATGCATCTACTACATCTAGAGGAATGATAAATGAAGAATTTACATTCAATGCTTCTTCAAGATCACTTACTAGTTTAGGTATTAACTATGAAGGTAACGATAAATCAAATTCAATAAGTTTATCGTCTGGTAACAAAATACCAAACTATTCTAATGCTGAAATAGAATCCAAAGTAAAGGGATATATGAGGGATGAGATTTATAGATTTGGTATAGTATTGTATAATAAGCAAGGTTTAGCGTCACCAGTGCATTGGATAGGTGACATAAGAATGCCATCTAATAAAGATACAGGTTATAAGTTTTTTACTTCTAATGAATCTAGTGATTATGGATCTAATTTATCAGTTGTTACTAAACCACTTGGTATTGAGTTTGAAGTAAAGAATTTACCATCAGATGTAGTAAGATATGAGATAGTTAGATGTGAAAGAACATTGTCTGATAGAACTATATTAGCTCAAGGTGTAGTAAGTTGTATTACAAATTATGACAGAGATTCTAACATCTTAACACCATTCCCATATCTAGCTTATTCAAATAAGCATGGTTACTATGCAAAGACTCATAACAATGGAGATTTTCAATATACTTTTAACTTATCAAGTACACAATCTAACAATTATTTCATGTTTGTGTCTCCAGAGATAGCAATTAACAGAGAAAATGCAGATGCATTAATTGATAAGTTTCAAACAGTTGAAAAGGTAGGGATTATGACGTCTCCTATTACTGAGGATGGTGACTGGGGTATTACAGATGGTTCTCTAAAAGTATTAGCAAATGCTAGATCTATAAAGTATGATGGTTCCACAATAAAACCAACTAAATCATTAGGAGGTCAACCTAGTAATGGTTATGTGGCTAATGGAGCCATAGTAATAAATAATGATGATTTTTATGCAGCATTGTTAGCTAAATACTATGGACTATATGTTGAAAGTGGTGTACAATCAGCTGCAATAGAAAGTGCAAAATATGCTGGTCCTAGTAGTCCTTGGTTAACAAACGGTGATCAGCCTTGGTATAATGCTGAAGCAGTGACTATTGGTGACAAAGTTTATTATAACTGGGTGTGGGATAATATTAGAACTGCAGGAGATGGTGAAGTAGATAAGACTGATGCAAATAATGTTAGAAAATATGGTCCACATGGAATTTGTGCTATATTTAAAAGTGATAACATGATCTCTAACATATCTTTAGCATCAGGATCTTCAAGTGCTAGATATTTAAATGCAGTAGTATTATGCAACATGAAACAAAGTGTAAATGCTTATGGTGGCAATTCCTACTCTGCTGTACAGAATTCTGTGTATATTACTACAGGAGCTAGTGCTGAATCTAGTGTTTCCACAGTGTTGTGTTATGGTGGCGATACTTATCTAAACATATTTGATTATAATAACTGTATGTTTAGTTACAATACAGATGATTATTATAATAATAAATCAAATAGATTATTTTTAGGTGCGTTCATACCATGTGAATCAAGTATTAATTTAGCATTAACCCATGCTGATTCATCTATAAATAGAACTTATCAAGCTGGTGATGGATATGCTAATCATTTTGTAGAAGACGATATAGTAACTGTTGGAGATTTATACACTCAAAATACTCCATCATATGCATACAATGACGCATATTCTGCTCAGCCTAATGCAAAGAAATTTGTAGCTAAATCTATCTATAATATAGATAATCTATTAACAGATACTCGTATCATATCTTCAGAACTGAAAACAAATAATGAAGTTACTGATTCGTGGACAAAATTTAAAGTAGCTAATTATCTTGATGTAGATACTAGATTTGGTCCAATTAATGATATGAAACTGTTTAAAAATAATTTAGTATTCTGGCAAACAGACGCTTTTGGCACAGTTGCAGTGAATGAACGTTCTATTATAACTGATAATAATCCAGGTGCTCTTACTCTAGGTACTGGTGGTATACTAGACAGATATGACTACTTTACTACAATGAATGGTGAAAGTCCAAACCAGTTAAGAGCAAATACTCAATCAGATAGCACTGTGTACTGGTATGATAGTAAACGTAATGAGATATGTGGTTTTAATGGTCAGTTACAAACAGTATCTAAATTAAAAGGGGTTCAATCTTATTTGAATAAGAATAAAGACTTATTTAAAAAAGATCCTATTGCAGTATATGATAAGAAATACAATGAAGTTCTGTTTACTCTAGGAGATAAAACACTAGCGTTTAATGAACAACTAGGAGTATTTACTTCATTCTATAACTACAATCCAGACTATTATGCAGAGTTTAGTGATAAACTATATTTGTTTAAATCATTAAAACTATTTAAGTACAATGGTGGTGAACAAGCTAATTTAGATTCTGATAAAGCAAAAGTATCTGAAATAGAATTTGTAGTAAATGCTGAGTACCCACAAACTAAAACATTTGATAATGTTGAATATGGTGGTGATTTTACTACAGATACTAATTTTGATTTGATACTATTTACTACGAAAAGGCAAACTAGTGAAACATTAACTAGTGAAGACATTGATTACAGAGAGGATACTTATAAATTTGCAATTCCTCGTAATGCATTAAAGCTAAATGAAGTAGAACAGCTAGCTAATAAGTCTTATAAGGACAGAATGAAGGGAAAATATCTCATCTGTAATTATAAGTATGATTGTAATGGTGGTAATGAATTTAAAGTACCTTATATTAGTACAGCTTATAGATACTCAATGATATAATATGAAAAAGAAAATTAATAAGAAAAACGTACCAGCATATGCGTTTGGCATGGATCAACTGCCTAATTACCTTGGTGGAGCTAATGTTCTTGGCTCTGCCATTTCTGGTTTATCAGGAGAAGGTTCTACAGGTGATGCTATAGGTAGTACATTAGGTAGTGCTGCTTCTTTAGCTGGAACAGGTTTTAGTATTGGAGGACCAATTGGTGCTGCTGCTGGTGGAGTATTAGGAGCAGCTTTTGGTTGGATTGGATCTAGAAGACGCAAAAAACAGATGGAACAAATGCGACGTAGAAAAGAAACCATGAATAAAACTCAACTAGGTATGAATGCTGCAGCAAATCAAACAGCAGAATATTGGGATGATAATGAGTTAGCATATACTTATGAGAATGGTGGTATACTTCCTGATTTAGCCTATGTAGACAATAATGAGGTTATCAGAGGGGACGATGGAACTATTATGCAAATTCCTAATAATAGACCTGGTACAGATAATCATTTAATTGATGCGTCTAATTTAGAGTCAGTATTATCTGATAAGATTAAAAGACCGGGAACAAATAAAACTTTTGCACAAGAAGGTAAAAAACTTACTAGAATGACGAAGCCAAGTAAAGGTAAAGATATATTTGCTGATAATACAAATATGTTAAATAAACGGAATGCTAACTTTGCATATGATAATCTATTATCAGAGCAGGAGGAAGTAAAATCTAAAAAAGGAATTAAACCTAAAAAGAAAGGTATTCCTGCTTATGAAGATGGAAAACCCAGTAATAAAACTCCATTTTATATTCCCATTAATTATGGTTCTCTTCTGGGTGGTCTTCCTACGTTTCTCCTTAACACAGCTGTAAACAGTTTGTCTGCAAATTATGTTTATAATCCTAACAATAAGAAAACAAAACTAGATCCAAATAAGCGGATAATTCAAACATATGGTAGTGCTCCTGCCTTTTATGCTCCTATGACAGGTGATGGTATTGATGCAGTTACATATGCTAATGATGAACCAATTTCTGTTGATACGCCAGTTATACCAACTAAGACAGTATCATCTACTCCTACAGCAAACACAACTGAAACTGTACCAAGTAAAAGTACTACAAAAACTTCAAGTACAAGATCAACTAAGGCAGCTCCTAATTATAACTTTGTAGATGCCCCAATGCTTGATATTGAAGAACCAGTTATTGGATTTAATGACGCATATACGCAGCCCCTAGAAGCACCTAAGAAACCAATTGCAGCAAGACCAGATTTAGCTCCTATATCAAATACAGTTGGTAATAAAAAGGGTCCAAAAGATAAAGCTGGAAATATTGATTATTCACCAGACTGGTTATCATTGGCTCCTACTGTATATAATGCTTTACAATCTTTACGTAATCCAGAGTATGAACAAACTGTATTAAATCCTTACACAGGCGCTATCACTAATACTATGGCTAGACGTAGAATGAATATTGAACCTGCAAGATTAGCTAACAGTAGATCAAGGGCTATTTCAAATTATAACTTAGCAAATATTAATGCTAGCACTGGTGCTAATTTGGCAGCAAGAACTCAAGCAGCTGTTGATGAATACGCTGCTAATGCTAATATGTATGCTACTAAACAAAATGCTGATAATGCTTACTTAGGAGAATACGCTAATACTTTAAATAACTTAGGCCAACAGTTTGTTCAAAGTAGAACTCTTGCAAATGATTTGAATGCTAAAAATAGGGCAGCTGCTAGAAGCTTCGGTACTGCTGCTGTTAGTCAATTAGGACAGTGGTCTCAAGTAAACAGACAGATGAAGAATCAAGCAGCAAGAGATAATATGGTTTACCCATATCTAGCTAATTTCTTAGCATATGGTAATCCTACAGAGTTAATTCAACAGATGAATAGACAATATTATAAAAAATAATTATGGTAAATAGATATGATCGTCCTGCAGAAGCGCAGTTCATAAATACATATGTTCCTCTACCATTCCAGCAATTATATACTCTAGGTAAAGAAGCAAATGCTAGAGTAGATAAAGCTATTGCAGATTTATCTGGTGCTCTGGATAAATGGTCTGATTTTAGATCACCATCAGAAAAAGATACTAAGGCTTGGTATGATGAAACAATGGGTAAAGCTAAACCCATTATTGATAAATTAGCACAAAATATCGATTCTCTTAAAACTCCAGAAGGTAGAGCTCAGATTAATTCTTTAATCAATAATGTGGATAGATATAAATTGGCTACTTTAAAGCAAAGTAGAGAGGGTATGCTACAAAGAATGGAAATGAATCAGAAGTTAGCAGCTGCCGGTAAATTTAATGAAATGTGGCATGGAGTTGATTTTGCTAACTATGACACTCTTAATTCTGGGATTTATAATGATGTTTCTCCTTTAGCATATAAAGATGTTAGAGAGTTATCAGATCCATATTATGCTAAATTACAAAGAGGGTATCTATACACTAAAGGTGGTTACGATTACTTTGGAAATTCAAAGGAAGATATTGAAGCTGTAGCAGATGCTCACTATAATGATATTGTTAGTACTCCAGAAGCACAGAAGCATATGCAGTTATTTAAGCAAAGAACTGGAGCTACAGATGAAGAAGCTCAAGCTTGGTTTAGGCAACAAATTATTGATTCTAATATTGATAGAACTATTAGACCAACAAGAGAGCTTAATCAGTATGCTAAGATGGCTGCTGAGCAAGCATATCGTAGGCAATTAAAAGCTGCAGAAAATGCTCAAGGTTCTCCAGTACAATTTACTACAAAGCTTGCTGCTACACTTATGAATAGACCGTATGGACCTCAAACATCTGAAAGAGGAAACAAATTAACTTATAATTCACAGTTTGATAGAATCCAAAAGACATTTGCTCCTGATAGTAAATATAGAGATATCTATATTAACAGAGTGGATGAAAATGGCACTCAATTACCTTTAAATAGAAACAAGAGTGCATATGGCATTGTATCAAGATTGTCTACAGATATTGGTTCACAAGTAAACTTTATTAATGACGCAATGCTTGATAAATCTTCTATGGTTAGAGGATTAGCAGGTACTCCAATTTATTCTGGTAATAGCGTTTATGGAATGATGACACCTGAACAATATATCAACTCTAAGTTTGGTTTAAGCGTTAATGAAGCTAACTGGAACCCAAATCGAGTTAAATTTGAAAGAGACCTTATTGCTGGTAATATTCCTAATGTGGGAGTTACACCTACTAATAAAGTACTTATTGAAAATGGTATTCCCGGTGATGAACAATTCACTCAAGAATACAAAGCGTACGTTCCAGTACAATACTTCATTGATAATGGCTACGACTTTGGAGAAACTGATCCTGAAAAGCTAATTAAAAATGAAGACTTTAATAAGTTCTTATCAACATTAAATGGTAGATTACCTAGTCCTTCTGGAGACATTGTTAAGAAACCTAATATCAAATTTGGTAGTGATAAAAATGCTGCATACAGAGAGATACAAAGTAGTGGATGGTTATCAGATCCTCAGTATGCTGCAGCTATTCAGTATGATGGTATTTATGTAGAGGTTCCTGTTATGCGTCAAGTACTTACTAATCAGCAAACTAGGGAAAGAGCTAACTTAGAAGAATTCCAATATACTAAAATGGGTTCTAAATTAAATGCTGCTTACAGAGGAGATAATGAAGAATTAATCTATGGACAGTAAAAATAATATACAAGATATATCATTAGCCACTAGACTTCGTAAACAAAATTACGAAAGATATCTAGATGGTTCTAATGCTTCAAGTATTGGAGTAGGATCTACTGTAGATCCTACTTTGGTGCTTAGGGACTTAGCTGGTTATAACAAAGATAGTTATAATAAAGATTTAGATACAGAAAGCACTCTAGATGAAAGTTCTAATGATCTTAGTACTCCAGAATTAGTGTTTAATTCTGCAAAGGCAATGCTTCGTGATATGAATGAAGCACAATTGTCAAATACTAGAGGTGTATTACGTAGAGAAGTATTACCAAATATAGACAGATTTAATAGCAATCTTAATCTATTTTCTGCATATGACAATTTAATGTCTGAGAAGAATTCTCTTCTTAATCAATTATCTACTACTCAGGATAGTAATGAAGCAGACGCAATAGCAATTCGATTACAGGAAGTAGATAATGAATTAAATCAGACAAAAGAAGGATTAAGCGCATTGGGTGTATCACCTGATTTAAGTAATGCTCAAGAGGTACGTGCACAACAAGAACAGCAATTACAGTCATATAAAGATAGAGCTCAAGAGCTATATGATGATATAGCTACAGATGAGGCTGATATTGCTAGATATAAAGTAGATGAACGCTTCCAAAGAGGTATGGAAGAGAATAGCGAATTTAAATGGACAGAACCAAGTAAATGGATATATTCTGTACCATCTGCTGTAGGTTCTTCTTCTTCTGCTTGGATGTGGCAAATAGCACCATATGCTACTACAGCGTTAAAAAGCGTAATGACTAAGAGTCTATTGAAAGCAGGTACTATGGCATTAACTGGAGCTGCTGCTGGTAGTGTAGCTCCCGTAGCTGGTACTCTTGCAGGTGGGGCTATTGGTGCTACAGCAGGAGCATTAAGCATTGCATTAGATCTAGGTAATGCTGCTATGATGATATATTCTAACTATAAGCAAGCTGAGAATGAAGCTAATGCTAACGTATCAGATGATTATAGAGATAGAGTATCTAATATATTAAGTCAAAGCGGTAGTTCTGTACAAGCTGTAGTTAATGCTGCTAGATCACAAGATTTACCAGAAGAGTTCAGCAAACTTACTGATGATAAATTGTTTGAAAAGATTCTTGATGGTCAAATTCAAATAGAGGATCAATCTTTAAGTAATGCTATATCTCAAGCAAGACAAGGTCTGGACAGAGATTTTGCCCAAAACATGGCTATCACATGGGCAAGCAATTTAGCGGAAGATGCTCTTATGGTTCCTTACTTTGGAAAAATTGCAAATGGCTGGATTGGGAAAAGTCTTAATACAGTTGCATTTGGAATGAACCCTATTGAAGGGTTAGGAGAATTAGCAGCTAGTCAAGCTAAAAAGAAAATGTCCAAATATGTATTAGGTAGAAATGCTATTGATGTTGCAACAAAAAAATGGGCTAATAGAGCCGCAAAAGCAGCATATGTTGGAACGGATTTAGCATTGCGTAATGCTGCAACTGCATTTAATGAAGCAATTGAGGAAGGTTCACAATATACTACAGGTCAAGCCTATAAGCGTGGGGACTTTGATAGTTCTGATTTAGACCTAGAAGGATTAGCATCATCCTTAGTAGGAGCATACAAAGAAAAAGCTACTACTGTAGCTAACATATTAGGAAGTCCATTTGGTTATCAAAACCCATTATATGAAAATGATACGGAATATTGGAATAATGTTAAATTAGGAGCTGCTGCAAGCATATTGTCTCCTATTCAAGGTGCTGTTAATGCTAGAGGTACTTATTCTCTAGTAAAAGAGACACAGGGTATGGATAGAGTAAATGAGTTAGCTGCAAATGAAATTAACTCTAAGGAGGAGATGGAAAAAGCAATAACTTATGCTAGTGGTAAACTAAAAGGGCATGAAGCTGAGATTGTAAATGCTTGGAGTATGTTGGCTGATGGTAAAACAGAGAACTTACCAGAAGGGTTTAACAGAGAAGATGCATTAGAAGAAGCTAAATTTGCATCTAGAGCTTTTTCTTTAGCTAAGAGTAAACAAATGAAATCCTTAGCTAAAACTATGGACATTGAGGAAGATACAGAAGAATATGGTACACTTGTTGGTCTTGCAATGCAAGCAGAAAAAGAGTATACTTCTTCTATTCAAAATGCCAGAGTAAAGAGACAGGAATTAGAAAATGCTAAGAATAATTTTGTAAATGACCCTATATCAGAGGAAAGTCTAACAACTGCTATAGACAGCGCTTATAGACAGATTAATGATAATGCTACTACTCAAGATGAAATTATATCTAAGGATGAACTAAGAGAGATTTATGATAGACAAAGAAATTTGAATATCATGAATAATATGATTACTGAAATTGATACAGCAATAAATCAATTGAACGAAAGTAAAAATGAATCTGAGTTCAGAGGTAATCAATACTCTTTGGCTAAATTAGAGGATATGAAATATCGTCTAAATGCTAGAAAGAAATCTATTCTAAAGAGTATGCCATCTTGGTATAAAAATAATGCTAACACTATTAACAATGTAGATACAGCTATGCAGTTCGTTACTATGAACGAACACGTATCTGGTCTTAATAAAGCTACAGAAGATAGTATATTAGCAGAATTAATGCTAGAGAGGAATAGAGAGATCTTAAATTCATTTCATGGTATAGATAATGGTAGAATTACTCCTACTGAGGAAGTAGAAAGAGAGAATATAATAGAGCTAGGTAAGACTAAACCTTATAAGAAATCTAAGAAATTAAGACTTACTGCTTTAAGAAATATTCATGAACATCAAGGAGATACTCTTATTAGTGAAATGTTTGATTTATATCAAACTAAAAAAGCTGAAAGTAAAGAAGCTGCAGAAGGTGCACTAGGGGTTACTGAACAACAAACAGCATCTAAACCTGTTGTCCCTTCTAAGCCTGTCACTGCTCCTACTGGCCCAATGCGTACTGAGCAACAAGCAGCGCCAGAAGTTGAGCAAAAACCTACTCCTCAAGTAAGGAGAGCTGCTAGACCTACTCAAGCTAATATTGCATCTCAAGAATTAAGTGAAGCAGATCAAGCTATTATAGCTGCTGCAGAAGGACAAGATATTGGTTTAACTCAAAGAAAACAACAACCACAAGTTGAACCTGAAGTTCAACCTCAAAATAATGACAGTGCAAAAACTGAACCTGTTGAAACTACTAATGAAATATTAGGTGCAGATGAAGATCCATTTGCTGGTGGAGTAGGTGGTGTAGAAACTGAAGATGTGTTTAATGAATATGGTGGTGCTGTTGAGGAACCTACTAAAACATCAAAGAAAGCTAAAGAATCTAAACCAAAAGCAACTAAAACTGAGCAGGCTAAAAAGGATACTGCAAATGCTAGAGAAGAATTTAATGAAGCAGCAAGAAACTTCTTTGATCTTCTTGAAGATGATACTTTAGGGTTCGCATTTGATCCTGCTGCTCAAGCTGAAAAGCAAGCAAAAATATTCAAAGCTTTCTTGACAATGCTTGGTAAAGCATTTAACTTAGGAGCATACAAGTTCAAAGAAGTAGCATTGAATATGTATGAAGCTATTGGTAGGGATAGAGAAAAGTTATCTCAACATTTTGATGCTATTAAGGGAGCATATTCTACTGCATACTACAATATGCCAGAGAATGTTAGAGGTAAAATGACAACACCAGCAGAAGTCGCTGAGATTACTGTAGATGATTTGTTTGATCCACAACCAGCAGATTTAACTGAAGAAGAAGTTAACGATGCAGCCAAAGATGGAGTTATACCTACACCAGTAACCCCCGGTTCGGTTCCACCTGATGCTATTAGTGATTCAGAATTAGCTGAATTCACAGAGAATAGTGAGTTAGGTATTTTAAATACTTTCCATTATACTCCTACTGCTAATATTGGTGAAACTATAGAATTAGGCGGTGCTAGAATTCAATTCTCTCCTAACTCTGAATTACCTAAGCTGTTTAAAACTAAACAAGATAAACTTACTTATGAATATTCTGTAGCACCTTACTATGATAATATTCGTAAGAAAACAGTACAATGGAATGATCCTAGTACCTATGATTATGCCAGAGTAGGATTAATAATTACTAATACTGAAAATGGTAAAAGGTATTGGGTTGCGATGAGAAGTCCGAACAATATTCGTAATCTTACTCCAGAAGAATATCCTGAGATGATAAGAAAACTACGGGAACGTAGACAAGAAATTATCTCTAGGTTTGTAATGAAAGATTCAAATGGGTCTTTACTAAATAAGGTAGATACTAGAATAAAGGTAACTCCTACTAGATTGTTGTTGCATAATGCTATTGAAGGTACTATTTCTCAAGAGATACCAGTAAATGATAAACAATTTAAAGATGTATTTCAGTTTAGTGGTAATCTAGATGAAGAAATCAATAACTTTGGATATAGTACTGGTGTTAGAGGTACAAGTACAATATTTACCGTAGAAGGTGATAATACTGGTTTTATTGGTACTACTTCTGGTGGTGTGTATTATATTATCGATGGTAAAAAAAGGTTGTCTGGTAGACCATTACCATTAAAATTATCTCTAGCGCGCTTCAATTCTTATCCTAAATTAGCAGAGGCAATCTCTACTATAGTGTTTAGAAGTGGTTTTAAGGGTGGGCAGAATATAAATAATACAGATTTAATTGCATCTGATATTATTGAAATGTTCTTAAACTATGGTGAACCTACTTCTGTAAACAATGACTCTGATATTAGTGATTCTGCAAAAGCTAATTTGCGTAATAAGCAATTGTATATAGATAATAAAGGACAATTTGGTGTATTACACTATGGTATCAATGAAGTATCCTTAGCAGGTTTGTCTATTGCGCAGAAAGAACAAGAGAGAAAGCATTTCGAAGACTGGTTATTATCTAATGGTTCTATGCCTTTTAAAGTTCCTTCAAAAGGAAATGATAAATTAGCAGTTAACATGAAAATGAATCTATTATTTTCTGGTAGATTAGCTAGTAGTGTTGAAAAAGCAGGTGGTAGATTAGAACTATTTGATGGTATAGTATTTACTAGAGAAGATATGAACCATACATTATTATCTTGGATGATAAGAAATGGTATGATCAAATCTAATCTTAATGCAGAAAGATATGAAAGACCATATGTAATTGCAGATGGTATGACTCAGGATATGCCTACAACTATACCTGATTCTACAGCAATTCCAGCAACAGAAGAAGCTCCTAAATCTGAAACTCCTAAACCATCTAGAAGACGTAGATCATTTAACGATTTATCTAGTATGGGCGGTAGTCAAAAAGAAGTTAAAGTAAACTTTACTCCTAATAAAAAATATACTACTAAGGAGAAACTGAATAAGGTTCAAGCTAAAAATTTCTTGAAACAAAAGTTAGGTATGACAGATGCAGAGATCAATATAATTGATGTAGCTGTATCTTCTGATATGCCTGCAACAGCTATGTCTTATATGACTAAAGATGGTATCACGCTATACAATAGTGATCCAGCTGGTGTAGAATTTCACGAAGCATACCATAGAGTATCTCTATTATTACTTTCTGATCAAGAAAGAAATAAAGTATATGAAGAATATCGTAGAATACACCCTAATCTTAAAAATGCATCTGATAAATATGTAGAAGAAGCGTTGGCAGAAGAATTTAGAGGGTATATGATGTATAAGACTCCAAGAAAGTCTTATAGGATTACTAAGTGGTTTGAAAAACTACGAGATTTCATTATGTCTTTATTTGGTAGAACTACTCCTACTAAAATCTTTAGAGGTATATATGAAGGTAAGTATGCTAATATTCCAGTAAGTCAAGAAGCTAAAGATAGATTTGAGAAAGCTTATAGGAATAGGGTAAACTTTACTCAACATGGGTACACTTTCCAAAACATAAAATCTCTTGATAACTATAATCAGGCTGTAGAATTCTTTGCAATATCTTATATTAATCAATCATTAAGCTCCCAATCTTTTGTAGATGATCTTACTAAGATACAGATCGACTACCAAGATATGCGTGATTTACTTGAGGATTTGTCATATGATGATAATGCTACACCAGAGCAAAGAGCAGCTGCTAATGAATTGTATGAGCACTTTGATATATTCCAAAAAGATATTAAGTCCTATCTTGATTCTTTAAGCCTAAGACAGGTAAAAGAAGAACAGGAATATGATGAAACTGAGGAAAGAGATGGTGGCGAAATCGAAAAGGAAAACTTTGATAAATATGATAAAGCTTCTTACGAAGTATCTGTATTACATAATATTAGACCTGCTGTAAAACTTTTCTTATCTTCTATTGAAGATCGTGTATACGATAAAGCTACAGATAGTTATGTAAGAGATATGAATGCTGAAACAGGTATACCTAGAGTAACACCATTTCTTACAGCTTGGAGAAGAATTGTAGATAAATTATTTGATGAAGATACTTATGATGGATTAATCAGAAAATCTGCTCAATTAGCAAAAACTGATCCTTTCTATGCTTCTGTATATAATAAGTTATCCTCAGTAAAGGATTCTAATCTTCAGACTCAAATATTTCAAACCATTACTGGTTATAGACACAACTTCCTTACAGTAGGATTCCAAAATATTGGAACAGATACTATTCAATACATAGCCAACTTAGGTGGTAGTGTTAATCTACGTAACGGTAAAAGACTAGTTGCAGATTGGAATAGAAACTTCTATAATAGTAATATGGTAATTACCGATGCAGAAGGTAATCGTAAACCTAACATGGAGTTACTAAAGACTATTAGAGATGATATCAACACATTGAATACTAGGTTAGCTAGAATGAATGAATCTACTAGCAATGAAGATTTCAATGCAGTCTTATATAGCTATGTAGATATATATAATAAGATTGGTATTGCAATTAATTTTGATACTTTGTATCAAGCCATTGTAGATAAGGTATCGTCAGTCAATTCAGTTAATAAGCCTACAATACTACAAGCAGCTAAAGAACTATTATCTAGTAATAGAGATGGTAGTTTAGCCAAGGCAATTCCTGAAATTTTGCGTAGACCTGTTAAAGACAAACCTAATGATAGGATTAAAAGATCTATTGATGGTGTGTTTACTGGGGAAAACAGTATATTAAACTTAGCTATTGTTCATTACCAGCTTAATAACAACAATCTTGAAGAGAAGGTATTAGGTCCTAAGAATACTACAGTATATCCATTATCTAAGCATAATTATCTTACTTTGGAAATTAAGAAGCTTAATAATGATAGAAATTATGTTAGTAGATTGTTGAAATGTCCTATTAACTCTTCTTCACTAGTCTATAATACATTAAAGAATAGTCCCAATACTAGACTTACTGTGGGTACTTTGCTCAATATTACAGAATATAATTCTGGTAACACTGGTACAGACTATCAATCAGCTCCTAGAATAGAAACATTTATTTCTAAGTTTGTATGTTCTGAAAATGATATTCTTATCTTACCTACGATGTCTGATAAAAAAACATATATGCCAATTCAAGGATTAAAAATGTTTAAAGGTCGTACTTTAAATATTACTCCTGTTGATGATTATGTTGAAATGAGATTTTCTGACGATGTATTAAATCAATTCTATAAATACTATAGAAGTGAATATGATGCAATTCTACAGTATCGTAGAATGAAATTAGTAGAAGATAAGATTGATGATGCTAACAGACCTACAATGTACTTTGGTAAAAAGGGTCAGGATAATGGCAAAGGAGGTAAGTTTAGAATTGCTCGTGGTGTATATCATTATACTGAAGATGGTAATGTGCAATATATTTCTTTCAGTTCAATGAGTGACAAAGAGTTGATGGATTATTTTAACAATGTTGCTCAATTGAAAGAAGACTTAAATACTACATTAGGGGTGTTTGTTGGTAAACAATTAGATTATGTACAGAAATTAGGTCTAATTGAGAAAACAAGTGATGGGTATTATAAAAATAAATTCTTACCTGTAAGTTCCATTAATGATAGAGCTAATAAGTTATCTAATGATATTGCTACATTAGCAGGAAAGGAAAATGAACTAAATAGAAACCATATAGCTATTTATGATGCTATTTCTACATTTACTGTTAATAACTTTGTATCAATGTTTGAAACAGAAAAGATCTTGTATAAAGATGTAGCATTCTTTAAAAATTATCCTGATGTATCTAAACGTCTTGCTGGTACATTATCAACTGGTGATAGACCTAGAACAGACTTTTCTGATCCTAACCATTTAATGAATAAAGTTGCTAGGTATAAACAAGGTAGATATAATGTAGCTGGATTAAAAGATGTTGAGTTGCGTACTAATCAACCAAAAGAATTATACAAAGCAATCTATGATGCATATGTAAGGGAATTAATGGAAAACTCTGGTAAATATACCAAAGAATACATTGATACTGTATTTGAATCTGGTGATCTATTCAGTAATGAGAGTATACCACAAGGTATCAAAGATAAGGCTAAAGAGAGTACAGAGCGTGACTTATCATTGTATGGTGATATTAAGATGAACAAAGATGGTAATATAGAAGTTAATGAAGAAGAAACTCCAATTAACCAAGCTGATGCATCTGTATACTGTTCACCTACTATGTATAAAGCTATCTTAGCTAGTCAAGGTTTATTAGATCCTAAAGTAGAAGAAGCTATTGATTATGTAGAGCAACATGCTGATGATTTGGGTGATATCAGAAAATATGTAAATACATTATCTGCTGTATTATCTCCTAAAAAGATGGTATACTTTGGTAATGAAATACTTCAACCAATACCCGGTGAATTCATTAATATGCCTATCTTTAATAAGATGGCTATATTTCCGTTATTCAAAGTATTAGCTACTGGAGATTTAAGAGTACTATATGATAGGATGAACGATGTTAATAATCCTATTGATATGTTTACTACAAAATCCGCAGTAAAAGTAGGTAATATCAAAGAGTATGATTTCTATACAGATGCTACTCAAAATGAAATAACAGAAGAATTCAAAAAGGATGATAAAGGAACCTATTCTAAACCTATTGTATATAGACAACAGAATTTTGGTAACTTACTTAATCAGATGCCTATTGAAGCCCATGATGCTGAAAAGCGTATGTTGGTTACTCAGGCTATGAAAACAGTATTCTCTAATATCAGATTAGATGGAGATTATTTCATTCCTTCTAGTAGCGGTGTAGACCAAGATACTACAGGTAGAAAAGGTAAGAAAGTTAGTGGTAGACAGCTAGTTAAATTAGCAATGGACGCTATTGATAATTTATCAGATAGAGGACTCAATAGAATTCTTAAGGATTTGCATGCTGAAAAGAATGAAGATGGTACATATTCTTTTAAGGATCTACAAGGTATATCTGATAAATTAGTAAGGGATATGATTTCATCTAATATGGATTCTGATATTATCGATCAGGTTACTCTTGATGAAACTGGTAATTTTAAGGTTCCATTGTCTGCTTCTCCTGTAGCTAAGCAATTGGTTACAAAGATTATATCCGCAGTAAACAAAGAGACTGTAGATATTAATTTGCCGGGTGGTACATTTGTACAGATGTCTTCATTTGGTTTAAAATCTATTGATAAAGTAAAAGCTAGTGAAGCTGGTCAATATTCTAAGTACCAAATTAATAATGGTGAAAGACTTAAACTAATTGCAGATGATAGATCTATGGAGTGTGTTATTTCAATAAACCTGTTGAAACACATAATTCCCGGATATGAAAATATGTCATTTCTACAAGCTAGGCAGTGGTTAATAGATAATAATATAATTGGCCCTAATGCCTCACCATCTGCAATGGCATATCGTGTACCTACTCAGGGTATGTCTTCTATTGCTGCATTAACTATCAAAGACGTAGTAATGTCTCAAGCAGGAGATATAATCATACTACCAGATGAGTTTACTGCAAGAACTGGTTCTGACTTTGATATTGATAAGTTATTCTTAACAAGATATAATTATACTTCTCGTAGAAGTAATAAACCCGGAAGAGAGGCAACTAAAGATGAAATAGAATTAGCATTAAGTGAGTTTAATGAATATGCTGATGAAATCTTAGCTATCAAAGACGGTGAACCTATTACAAGAAGGTCTACACAGAATATGGCAGCATTGGTTAATGATTACCTTAAGAGTAAGAATTCTAATGTTGTGTACGATATTACAGATGCAACTTATAAAGTTTACCCGTATATATCTTCTAAGACAGAATTTGATTATAATAAACCAATGAATGAACAATCTCAGGGGGCTATAGAAAACCTATTGATTGATACATTTATGGCTTCATTACTTGATTCTAAGAATACTCATGATACTACTAGACCATTGGACGTTCCTGTTAATATTATGAAAAATGGTATTGTAAAGAAGTATTTCCCTGATAAAAAGAATGATGTTGCTTTATATGAGTATACAGAAGAATACCAAGATACTTTAAAACAGGACTTTGCTGATAGTAAAGGTGGTATTGGACCATTTGCATTAAATAACCCTCACCATGTATTAGGTCAATTAGTTGAATTAGTAATGCAATCTCCAGAGTACTTACCAAATATAGGTAACTTGCATAAAGTAAGTGGTGTAGATGACATTCATATTCTAGACTGGTTATCTGCATTGATTAGTGCTCACGTTGACGTTGCTAAAGATAACTATATTATCAAGCTAAATGTAAATGGATTTACCTATAATCTTACTAACTTTTTATTAAGAAATGGTGCTGGCAAGAATACTATGTATTTTGTTTCACAAGAGATCATGAAAGATCTTGCAAATGATTATATACAGAGTAGGGGAGTTTATGGCATAGATACACTAAACCATTTTATAGAAGATTCCAAGAGAAGGAAAAAGCAGTATATGATAAATTTGTTACTAAAGCAAAGAGTTTAGCTAAATCCAATGAGGATAAAGAAAACCTTGACTTATTACTTAAGAATGAACAAGTTACAGATAAAGTATTGTTTGAAATTCCTGAACAAGGAAAATTAGGTTATTTAGAAAATCTTCTTCGTAAAGCTAATGATAAAGAAAAAGATTTTGACTATTACTATGGACAAATTCTTGTATATAAATTATATAAAGAATTAGAACCAATGGCTCAGGCAATGTCTGATCTTGTAAAAGCTTCCCAAGTAGATACTAAGAAGTTTGGTAAGAACTCTATTGAAATGAGGACATTCTTACAGAATGTTGCTGATTGTTATACTAGCCCATATTTCACACCAGAAATGGTTAATAAATTCTTTAATGAGACATTCTTACAGAAGAAGATTGACAATAGTATCAAGTTTACTTTAGATTTACTTGGTAAAATTAATATACAATCTTCTGATGAGTACTATAGGGTATTTAGATCTCTTATTAATGCTAGTGGATTTTCCAAAGTAAAGGATAAACAGGCTGTAACAGCATTTACTAATGCTATTGATTCTTACTGGAGAGCTTATGCATTGTATGATAGTACTAGTAGTCCATTAATTAATAGTATGAAAGAGCTGAGAGACCTATTCATTGGTCCTAATACCATTGCTAAGAGAATTAATAGGATTAAAACTGATATTATCTCTGATGCTGCTTCCAAAGGTGGTAAATATCCAATTATATCTGTTACTAATGGGAGGATTAGTAATCTATTCCTTAATAGTATTACCGGTGTAACTGATACTACAGGTAAAGCTATAGACTATATTCGCTTAGACTATTCAGATGATATTAGTTCTAATGCTAGTAGACAGATTAGAGAATACTGGCAGGAATTATTAGATAGTGATAATCAAGAATTACATGATTTAGCTTATGATTTAGTTCGATATGCAGTATTTAGTGGTCATGGTACTAAACACTTGAATTCTCTATTTGATTTTATACCAACTAGGGTATTAGATGAACTTGGTTATTATGAAACTGTAAGAACTTTAGAGGAAAATATAGATAATTTCTCTAATCTATTTACTCCAGATGATGTAGACGAAATCTACCGTAATAACTGGCAGGATAATAACATGGTTCCTGTAATAAATACGAGTAATAAAGGTATTTATATTCATAGAGAAAAAGTCGGAAATAGATTAGTTCCTGTAGCTATTAAAGGATCTTCTAGAAGATATGTTTGTAAAGATGATACTGATGTTCCATTGTATCACCCATATGTTAAAATGAGGGATAACAATGCTACTGGTGGATACAATCTATACAAATATGTTGGTACATTTATTAAAGATGATGGTAAAACCAAAACATATAAACCATTATATATATTAGTAAATAAGAAAGGATTTAGACAAGGTGGTAAAGGATTTGTATCTGAATACTTATCTCCATATACTACTGGCAGCAAATACATATCTAGATTCTCTATTATTCCGGGTAATAATGTTGCTCCAAGATTTGCTAAATACGATAATAATTTCTTAGAGGATATTCCAGATATTATTAATAATGAGATTGTACCAAAAATCAACTCACAAACTAATAAAGTAAATGGTAAACCGTTAAGCGGAGTATTCTATTCAAGAAATACAATTGATTATATGTTTAGTACTGTTGAAAATGATTCAGCTCCATTAGTAGATACTAGTATGGATGAAAATGGTGAAGTGGTAGAAAACACTATTGAACAACCTTCTACTTCTGAAAATGAACAGACTGAACAGACTAATGAATTCAATAATGAGAATGAATTTCCTACAGATGAAATGAATCATTGTATAAAGTAATCATATATGAAAATAATTTGTCCTAATTTAAAAAATGAAGAAGTTGCAAGAGAATTTGAAGAATTAAAAAATGCAACTAGTGAAGCAGCGGCTTATCATATATGGTCGCAGAACAATGGTAATGGCATAGATAAGGCTCCCAATGGGGAGCCATCTAAGCTCTTTTCAGACCTTTTAGAGCATTATAATGGTGATAGAGTAGCTGCTATTCAAGCTAAAGCTAGAACTTATTCTAAGAGTTTTAAAGAATGGTTTGGTGAATCCAAAGTAGTAGATGAGAATGGTGAACCTAAACTAATGTTTAGAACGGATGATAAAGGTAAAAACATTATGGGTAGAGGTGATGGTGGACCTTTTTTTGCTACTGATAATATATTAGTAGCGGCGTCTTATGCTTTTGAAGATTCTAGTAGCCTTTATAAAGGTTTTATTAATTTAAAAAATCCATATATAATTAATGAAGAGTCTCATGGTTTTTACTTAATGTATAATGGAAAACAAACAAGCATCCCAGAGATTACGGAAACTTTAATCAAAGAAGGATATGATGGTGTATTATACAAACGGGTTTGGGATGTAGGAGATTATATAGATTATGACCCTGAAACAGATTATTGGGCAAGCAATGTAGCTGTGTTTAATCCAAATCAGATGAAATCAATAGATAACCAAGGTATATTCTCTACTCAGGATAATAACATATATCTAGCAGATAGTAACACAGAAAATATAAGTCAATTAGAATCTATGCAATCTTATAGTAATAGTAAAGAACTATTAGATAATATGGATTCTGAAATGGCTACTGTACTCAATGATGTTGCTAGTAAAATAAATATGCAGCCAGTATCTATTGAATATATAGATAGACCATTAAATGAAATGTATCCTGAAGCTACTTACTGGACACCTGCTATATATGACAGAAAATCTAACGCGATTGTAGTAAATAGAAATGGTGATTTCAGTAGATATGGTTCATTAGAAAATGTATTATTACATGAAATAGCCCATGCTATTACTCTAGACTCGTTAGCTTCAAATACTGAAGCAGCGAATGAACTTAGAAAGATTCAAAAAGAGTATGCAGAAAAGCATGATGACCATGCTAGTAAGAATGTATATGAGTTTGCTGCAGAGCTATTTTCTAATCCTGAGGTCATTCACAATATGTTTGACTTCCCTGCTACAAAAGGAGAAAAAACATTAATTCAAAGGATCATTGATTGGTTTAAGAGATTATTTGGTAAAAATACTACTCATCAAGATCTAATTAATAAAATAGTAGATAATGTTATTGAATTTAATGCATATCAAACTCTAGAGCAAAGAGAAGATTCTTATGATTATATACCAGATGTTTTACCAGCAGCTAGTAAGCGTGAAGAAATTGCTTCTATCAAACTCAGATCTGTATTCTCTGATATGGTTAAAACAGCAGAGAACCGTATGGCTTCTTTAAGGTACAATGTTATAGAAGATAAATTTGATAGAAATGAAAACTTACGTAATGATAAGTTACTATCCAATCTTAGAAGTATTCAGAATTCTATAACAGATGTGGAAGGTGTCAATAACATTACGAATTTCCTTAATGGTAGTCTAGAGTATGTAGATAATGTACTATATAGTCTAGATGAAGCAGAAAGGGTAATTAAAACTATTGATGAGAAGATAAGTACTGCACAAATAACAAATGATACTGAAGAACTTACTAAGTTAAGAACTGCTTTAGATAATTTTGGTGCTGAGTATTTATACCCACATGAAAGTAACTTACGTAAACTCTATAATGAGCTAAATACAGAATTTAATAGGAATATCTATGAAAATATATTAGGTACTAATGAATTTGATAATATATTATCTGTAGTAGATGGATTGATTAGAGAATTCTCATCTAAAAAGATGATAGATAGAGAAAACATTGGTTACATGTATGGGAACTCAGTTAGAAGAACAGTAGAAAAGTTCTTGCGTACTGAGATGGAAGAAGCTAAAGACCCTAATATAGATAGAGCTCTGATGAATTGGCTTACTTTTGACGGTGATTTAAACTGGTATCATAGATTCTTTGCTACTCCTGTAAACTCACCTAAATTTGTTATCAAACTATTGAGAAAAGTTATTGGGGATGTTAACTCTATGACTCATAAACAGGTTTATCGTAAGTATGCTGAATTATATAAAGCAGCAAAAGAAACAAGAGATCATAACCTTTTATTTGAAAGAGATGTAGATGGTAAAAAGACTGGATATTTAATTAGAGATCGTAGATATGGTGTATATCAAAATAATAAATATAAGTTTAGAAAAGATTGGTTAAAGAATCATAAATTAGCTAGTATTGATGAACTTAAACTTAATCCTTCTCTATGGATACAATATCAAAAAGATTATAATGATTGGAAGTCTGAGAATTGTGAAAGAAAATACACACCAGAGTTTTATGCTATCTTTACTAATCTAAGTATGGAAGCTAATATGGCTCTATCTGAAGTAAACCTAGAGATAGATAATATATTAAAACCATACAGAGATAGTAACACTAATAAACCTAGATTCGAAAGAATGCCAATAGATGAATATCAAAAATATATTAGGTTATTAGAGAAGAAAAGAAATCTTGCAAACCCTTATGATCCTATTACTGGAGAATTAAAACCAGAAGGTAGTGTAGAAGCACAGATAGCTGCTGAACTTACAGAAGCATATGCTAAATTACAAGAAGGTTTAGAATCTAAAGTGGATATGGATGCTTTCCTAGAAGAAATGGAAAGAATGAAAAACATAGAAGGATATACTCCAGATGGAAGCGATACATTGTATAGTGCTTGGTTAGAGCGTAATACTAGATGGGAACTTACAGATGAATTTAAAGAAAAAGTATCTAGGCAGAATAAAAAAGATTATGGTGAAATATATGATAGGTTATATCAAGCCAGATACAATCTATTGAGGTTATATAGAACTGATAAATTTGAACCAGATTATACTAGAATGCCTCAAGCAGTTAAGGATAAAATCAAAGAGCTTGATATAGCAATGTATAATGTGAGAAAACGTACTAAAAAAACTGTTGGTAGTGTTAGGTTATTTAAATCTGAACTTAGTGATCTAGCAAAGGAAAATGGAGGTAAAAGTGCTGTATCACCTGAAGATATATGGGTAGATGATAAAGGAGTAAAACACTATGCTTCTTATATGACCAAAGTAATACCAGTACGTCAACAGTATATGCATAGAGTACCAAATAGCAATTGGTCTGAGACATCTGAGGAATCTAAGTTCTATAATAAAAACTATGATAATAGTATCCCAGAGGCAGAACAACCTAAATTATCTATTAAAGAATATGATAATAGAAAAGCTTATAATGCTGTAATGAGAGATCCTGCTTTAGTTAATCTTAGAAATGTTATTCTAGATGTCATGAATGAAGCTAATGATAAAATTACTCACTCTAATTATAAAAATAACTATAAGTTACCACAAATTAATGGTAATATTTTTAATTACTGGGGTAGTAGAGGGCTTATTACAGGTACAAGAAATTATATGGTAGATGCATTTGGTATTCAACCAGATGATGAAATACATGGAGTAAAAGTAGAGACTAGACCTAATGGTACAGAGATAAATATTATGCCTACTATGTATACTACTATGCTTACTGATCCTGCTTCTGGTACTAATGATTTAATTGGAGCTATTATTAAATATTACAGAATGGCTTGTAATTATGAGAATAAAAAGAAAGTGGCCCCTCAATTAAATCTATTAGACAGTTTAATTACTAATGCTGGTTCTATTAGACAAAAAGGCTTTACTAAGCCTGCTGCAAGTAGTAAGTTAGCAGATGCAGTTCACACTTATATAGGTTATCATATTTATGGTAGACGAGATATACTACCTGAAGTAACATTAAAAGGTTATAAGATTTCTCTAGATAAAGTATTTGAATATTTTTCAAGATGGGGTAGAGATATTGGTTTGTCTTGGAACTTACGTTCTGCAATATCTGGTGGAGTTGCTGCATGGAGTTTTTATGCTAATGATGCTTTTGTTCGTAAGCATTATAATATGCATGATTTCACGATTGCAAATAGTATTTTAACAAAAGAATTAATTAGCTTGAAAGTTGCTAGTCAATTTGGTAAGAACCAAGCTAATAATAAATTAATAGGTGCATTAGAATATAATGGTCTTACTTTTAATCAAGAGGAAGATTTATCCAATACTAATAGATGGAGAATAGGTAGAATGATCACTAGAGCTGTAGAACCATACTCTGCTTTTAAGTTAATGTCATTTTTACCTAATAGTGCATTTACTGTTTCAGTTTATTTAAACTATAAGTTAATTCGATTAGAAGATGGGCAATTACATTTTATTTCTGAGAACGATTTTCTAGATAACCATTTTCTTAATAAGTCTATAGAAGAGCGTAAGGCTATATATAGAAATGCTAAAGATAATCTATGGAATGCATATGAAATGAAAGATGGGTTTAGAGTAAAATCCAAGTATGCACCATATGTTACTGCTGAGTTAGAAGAAGAAATTACTGCTAAGTTAGGATCTATATCTAGTCATGCAGAAGGTATGGTTGAGGAAGCAGATAAGAGTGGTGTTCATTTATTACCAGCCCTTAGTACTATACTTATGTTCCGTGCTTTTATTCCAAAAAATATAGAAAATACAATATCTCCAATGTACTGGAATTACCAGACAAAAGAGTTATCGATGGGAACAGCATCAGCATATTTCTATGGATGGAAATACGGATCTGATAGAAAGCTTATTAAACTCTTGAGAGTACTCACTGGAAGAAATGATGAGAAGTTAAAAGAATTACAAGAGCAATATCCTGATGTAGACGTAAAGAAACAAATAGATTTACATATTAGAAGGTTTAATGCTCAAATGTTCACATACTTCTTCTGGTTAACTATATTTAATCTATTTGGAATGGGTGCAGATGATGACGATTATTGGTTTACTCAATTCTTACGATTAGAGTTAAAGAAGATTTCATTAGAGTCTGGTTCTAGGTATAATGCAATGGATGTATTTGATATTCTTAATTCTATTACTCCATTAATTCAAACATTTGTAGATGTTAATAGGGCTATTAATCCAGTATCTTATTTAAGTAGTAGAAAATATGAAGAAATTGAAAGAGGCGCTTATAAAGGATTAAAGGGATGGCAAAGAGATTTTATTAAAGTTATTCCAATACTCAATGCCTATTATAATATGAAGAATCCACGAGAGAAACTAAATGATATGATAAATCGTATTGGATAAACAAAAAAGGGATCGTTTCACAACGACCCCTTTCTTTTTTCAAACAATTAAGTTTTGGATACTAAAATCCAAGGCAATTTATATCTTCAAGCAATGTTGGCTCTTGAACATCTTGTTGTTCAGCCATTTGCATTATAAATAATTCTTCTTTTACTGTTAACGTTACTTCATCTTTCATAATACTATCATTTATTCTAGCACTTGAACTAATAAACACATTCCTATTAGTAAATTGAGTAATATGTTCTTTTACTTTAATAGGTAGTAGATGATAATATCTATTATTTATTGCGTATATTAGTCTATTATGCTTCTGATTTACTTTAAATATGAAGACGGTATGATAATCTATATCTCCTTTATATCTATAGTGACCTAAATATAAACCATGCTGTTTATATAATTTACATAAATTTATATATTCAGTATATGATAAACCTGCATAACTTATGTGCAGGTTTTCTTTTATAAAATAGGTAGATAACTTCTTTAATACAATATTAGAATAACATTTATTAAAGAACAGAGATACTATCATTTCCATCATACACTTCTGATCCATCTCCATCGTAATACTCTCTAGAGTGGTCCCATAAATCGTTTTGTTTATGCCAGCATATTCTTCTGATAGTTTCTGATATTATTGTAAGTCTTTCTTCTATACATTCTGGAGTAAAGTTAATAACTCTAACTTCATATCCATTATTACTTTGGATAGCAATGATATAGGTTTCTTTTGTATATTCATCTATATCTATATTCAGTTCGTACTTAAAGTACCAATGAATTGCTAACCAATAGTAAGCTAATTGTCTTCTATAATCATACTCTTCGATAGAATGTTCAAAATTCCATACATCAGCAGTAGTTTTTAAATCTACTAATGTAATCTTCTTTAGAGTGTGATCTATCATTAGCCTGTCTAACAAAGACTTACAAGATAAATGATAGTTTTCGTAAGCTTTTGGAAATTCCCAATTTATGTGGAACTCGTTATTTTGTTCGCAGGTTTGCGGTTGTTTATATAATAATTCATTTGCTTTCTTGTGGTTCTGAATGTTTTGCTTAATAGTTTTTAGCATATTCAGATCAGCAAACGAAATAGATTTCAACTCAGTTTGCCGTTCAGTCTTAAGATACTCTATGTAGTTTTCTAGCTTTTTAGCCATTTCTTTGGCTTCTGAGAGTATTTTTTCTTCACTCTTACCTTTTGTACTATAGGCATCAGAATAAGCCTTTATAAGGGCTAAATCTGGATCAATTTCTACAGTACCAACTAGTTTGTCAGCAAATAACTGCTGTTGTTTACTACTTGGAGTTTCAAAGTCTAGTATTCGATAATGTGCCCAAAATTCTTCAGGTTGAAGAATATACATATGTATCATTGTTCCTTTATCTAAATAACTAGCTTTAAGACCTTCAGCGTTTCCTTCTAGCATATCTTTTAGATATCTTGGACCTTTCTTTAAGAATTGCCCTAAATTACTATTAGATATACGAGAATTGTCATCATAGTAAGGTATACTTAAATCCATATTATTCTTCTACTTTCTCTGATTGATCTTCATCCTTTACTGGACCTAAATCGATGATCAAATCATATTCCTCTAATACGTTTTTATTTTCCATCAGTTAACTGTTTTATTTGTTTAATACATTCATCTACTTCCTTATGATTATGAACAATAAATAAATGATACTGTTCATCTAAACCTGATTTAACTAGGTTATACTGAAATAATTTCCACTTATAAGGAAAGACATCGTTAGGTCTACCTTTTGCTTCAATTATAAAGTTATTACCTACAAAATCTGGAGTATATGTCATAGGACGTATCTTTTTGTCTTTAAACTGAAAGCTGGGAACTAATTCAAATTTTATAGGTTCATATTCAGCTTTCAGTTTATTTTCTTTTAGTGCTTTATATGTATATACTTCTAACTTACTTCGAAATTTAATATTATCAAAGACAGTCGGAGTCGCATTTATCACTTTCTTGTTTAGACTCTTTTTCTTTTTCATCTAAGATTTGTTTTAACAGTTTCTTAAACGAAAGAAGATTGAGTATGTTGCTAATAGTACAACATAAAACAATAAAGAATATTAAAGCTACTAAATTAACAGTAATTGTAGTACTAAGCAGCTCGATCATCAAGTGCCTCCTTTTTTAGGTTCTCAAGTTCTGCAATTAAGTCTTCTAACTCTTTTTTAGTTACTAGTATTTGTGTATTCCGTTTATTTTCAACTTTGTCATTAACTATGCTGAATTTTTCAGCAATTTTGTTAATGATCGAATAGTCAAAAATAGCCACAGTAATACCAAACAAATACATACAAAAAAGGCTAATAAGAAACGGAATAGTAAATAATATACCAATACCGAATCGAATACCTTTCCAAATCTTTTTTAATACTTTCATAGTGTTTTATTTAACCAGTTTTTAATAACTTCAAAGCCGTTATACTTAACGGCATCACTAATATCTTTACTTTGGAATTTCTTAAATATATTTCCATGTAAATCCAGCATATGTTTTTTGTAGTCCTTTGCAACAACGACTAATAGAGCTTTTAGATAAATTGTTTATTTCTGCAGCTTCTTTCAAAGAATTATATTTACACTTAAAGTATCCATTTTCATATTTTGCAATTTCTTTTTTATGAAAGTTTTTTAATTTACCATAATTCATGTTATACTTTTTAGTGCACCATTCTAGATTAGAAAAATTATTATTTTTCTTATTTTCATCTATATGATTAACTTGTGGTAAATTATTTGGATTATCTATAAACAATTCTGCTACTAATCTATGCATCAAAAATTGCTTAACCTTTCCATGTTTGGATAAACATACTTTTAAATAACCATTTTGATTATCTTGTGGTTTTAAAAGATTGTTATTCTTTAAGTTTTTAATCCTTCCGAAATTACTAACTATATAGTCATAATCTTCTATCTTTTTCCAAATTTCTTTGTTTTCTGAACTCATTATCAATCCAATTTTTTATAGTTTCAAAACTATTAAGTTTAATAGCATCAGAAATATCTTTTGCTTTAAAACTTTTATGGATTAATAACGGTTTTAGTCTATAAGTTGTTGTAATTTTACGTAAATTTTTGCATCCTGCTTTGTCTCGATCGTAGATAACAATTATATTTTTAAATCTACATTTAAGTTCCTCTAATACTTTATCTGGAATAAATGTACTCTCTGATGATGGAGATATTGCATTATAACCCATTTCTTTCAAACACATAACATCTTTGAGAGACTTAGTTATAATTAATAGTTCGCCTTTTTCAGGAAGTTGTTCTAACCCTTGAATATCATATTCAGTAAGATTATTACGCCATTTAGTGTACTTATCAGCTAGAGGTCTATAAATTTTAAACTTATCATAAACCTTATATGCATACATTGGACTTTCATCCTTATAAATACCCTTTACAATTCCATCACATAAATAGTATTTAATACTACTTACGTTATATTTCTTTAATGTATCTAGAGTAATACCAAACTGTTGCCAAAATTCTTTATCAACATTAGTGAATTCTTGTCTTACTACTCCAATTACGGTTTCTTCAGACTTTTCATACGCTTTAGTACTCTTTAAAACAGTATTATTCTTTATATTCAGATCTTTCACAATCTGTTTTAGTAGTTCATTATAATTAGTTATGCCAGTATATTCTTGCACAAATCTAATTACATCACCACAAAGACCATTACCATGATCTTTAAATAACAGTTTACCTGTTTTCCTACTTCTAAATATCCCAAATGAAGGATTTTTATCTTCTCTAAATGGACTATTATAGATATAACCTATTTTAAATTGCCCTATATAACGTGCATATATATCATACTCTGTTACTCTAGATAGAATGTAATCTAAAGTAATAGGATCCTCTTTTTTAATTCTCTTAGAGTCGTACATAATATAGCAATTTTAGTGAGAGTAGAGGACTTGCACCTCTCCTTAGGTAAAAAATACCGGGCTATTCACACATCTGCTTCTACCTCCACCCACCGTACGCCGACTGCAAAGCAGCCCGCCTACTTGAAGATATATGTGCTTACTCTCTTTTTGTGTGAGAGGGGGATTCGAACCCCCATGCTAGTATATATTAACTAGCTCCAATCTAGGTATTCTGTCGTCCTTTTCAGACTTTGTATTTCTTTACCAGACAGTACATCCACTTACGTGCGATAATACCTATTCCTCATCCCCATGATCAGTTTCAAAAAGTTTCTTAATTTCTTCAATTTTTTCTTTAGCGCCTTCCTCGCATAGGCACTCTCCTGAAGAGATATAAATGTCAGATTTAGTACTCTTTCTGGTTTGTCTAGGAACATGACCTAGCCCCCAACCACATTTAAATTTAGCAGTCCAAAATCTGAACATATGATATCTGAAAAACCAAGGAGATACACATGTAAGCATAGTAGGTAGTATTAAGGGGTCTTCAAATCGCTTAAATACTACTTCTACTAATAGATACTCAATATGCTCTTCTTTGTAATAACCTAACGATTCTACTTCAGCAAATGTTGAAATCTGCACACGATAACCTTGAGATTCTAAATAATCTGCAAGTTTTAAAGCAGTATATGACTTATAAAGCATATCTTTTGCAGATACCATGCAACTTTCGCATATTCCTACATGTAGTTTAATAAATTTTCCGTTTTTATCTCCTCCAGTTCTTTGTCTTTTCCTAAGAGACGGTAATCCTTCGATAAATCTATCGTAATTCATATCGTCTCCATCATTTTCATCATACTTGTAGTTAGTTTTTGATCCTCCAAATATAAGATCTTCATCTAACTTCTCAAGTTTATCTAAACCTTCTTTATAAAAGTATTTAGACTTCTGAATCTCTCCTTTAGTTAGTCCTACCCATTCAGGATTATCTACTCTAGAAAGCTCCTTATATTTATCAGGACTACCTGTTTCTTCTTGAACTTCACACTCAGTGTAAAATTTATCGAGATTATCAAAATGTGTCTCCAGTTTTTTACCCATGTCACGCTGCCTTTTTAATTTCGGATTTACTTTCAGATGTTTGTAGAAAACGAGTTGAAAAATCTAACTCTTTGTTGACCATTTCCTTTTCAGAATCAGTCCAGTTAGTAATCAACATTTCTTTCCAATTCTTAAAATAAGCCTTCTTCATAAGGTGTCCAGACTGAATCATACGCGTAGATGCAACTCGGCGCAGATTACACTCTTTGATTATCTCACGAAGTTTCCATACGTAGTTTACTACATCAGTGTCATACTGACTTTCGTAATCTACAGAATAGTTAACTTCTATAATGCCACCGGTGAATCGGTCAATAGTAGATGCGTCTAATTGATTGTTAGCCACATACTGTCGACTCGCACCATTACCAAACGTATTAGAAGTAGCAATGATGATACACTCGGGGTGACGACATACTAAACCAGTAGTAGTCTCAATCTCACCGTTAGCAAGAGCAGCATTTAATACTTGACCTACTGCGGGGTCTAATGCAGTCATCTCATCAATCAAGATAACAGATGGCTTAGCATAATATTCTGCAAACTTAGTAGATTCTCGAGTAGGATACTTATAACCTACGAACTCTGTCGCAGAAGTACCAATACCACAAGAAATACATAAGTATGGAACATTAAGTTCGTTTGCAACATTACGAGCCATAGTAGATTTACCACATCCTGCAGGGCCTACCATCCAAATGTTTCGCATACCAGCCTCAATAATTTTCTTTAATTGATCCTCTGGATTCATTTTGGATATATCTACATACTTAGCCTCTTCAGCTAGTCGTTTCTTCTCGTCCTCTAACTTCTGTTTAAGTTTTTCAAGTTCTTTACGAAGTTTATCCTGAAACTCACTAGCTTTACGCATAGTAATCCCAGAAGCAGATGTTTTGAACTTCTCTCCTTTATTGTTTGTAAGAGTATATTTAGTTCCAAAACTAGTATCTTTCTCTATGACTTTCCAGAAATCTATCGGTTTTATACGTTTATTTTTACCTTTTTCGTCTTTAATAGTAATAGTAATACTACCAAAAAACTCATCACCAACCTCTAGATCTTTTGGCTTTGTTTTAGTAGTAAGATTGTCTCCGATGCTACTGTTAGACTCAGACCCTTTATCATTCAACATCTTTTCAGATGCTTCTTTGAACATTTTTTCCCACTCAGTTTGTTTACCGTTTTCAACAAACTGTTGCATCATCTGCAGAAGTGGGTGTTCTAAGTCATCATGTCCTTTTGCATTACCACTAATCTTACCATTTTTTACTGAATATTTTAAATCTGTTAACTTTGATTCTAACTCTTGAATATCTAACATAATAAACTACTCTTTGAGGTTAATAAAAAAGGGAGAGTAACTTTTGTTACCCCCCCAATTTAATTGGTTATATAATGTTCTACCTTTTTTAGAAAGGCAAATCATCCTCACTATTGTTACTTGTTGTAACATCAACACTTTCTAATGTACCATTTACTACTTGGAATGGATTAGCATTTTGTTTCTCGACATCAGCTACAATAGGCTTTTCAAATAAATCAATTCCTAACTTAGTAATCATTGATTCACCAGCATCTACTGTAGACATAGGCTCGATAAACGTGTATTTCGCATACTTCGGAAGTGTGGTATAACCTTTATCATTATAGACAACTTTTACTCTTAAGGCTTTGTCCTTAATGTTATCTGCAGACAAAAGTCCTACTACCCATTTAGCATACTCTTTGAAGCTTTCACCTTCAAATTGCAACTTATCCTCGTCATAAAAACACTCTAAAATCTGCTTTACACGAGAAAATTGCTTATCACACTTTAACTCAAACTCATCCTGAGTAAGCTCACCGAAACTTGTTTTCTTTCTCGGTTCCCACTCAGTGTGAGTCATAATCCTACCTTCTTTTTCGAACTTAAATTCGATAAAACTGTTATCTTGAATTGAGGTTTCATATCTAACTCCAACTAAATGAACATTATCATGAATACCTGCACTTAAAAATGCTACATCGTTTTTTACAATCTTTTTTGCTCTGCTAGAACTGTACATATACGTATATTTTAATCATTATTAGGCAAATAAATTCTATCCCAATAGGTAACTAACTTACCTTCGTTATCACTTTCAGCAATAACAACTTTCTGGCCTCTAAGATGAGGCGCTCTCGCTTCTACTATATTGTTTTCTCCGCCCTGAAACGAAATTAATGTCTGGTTTTTCTTTCTATAGACATAGCCTATAGCATCTGCTTCTCCACAGATAATATCACTAAGTCTTCCAGCAAGATCAAGCTGCATTTCAGATAGTTCTTCACCATCCTTATTGACTAATTTATCTTTAGTATGACCTACTAAAATAAATTCTTCACACAACTCTCTAAACATATCAATAACTTTTCTAACAGCCTGTCTGATATAAAACCATCCAGCACCATTAGGCAACATTCGAACATCTCCTCTATAGGATTTACCCATTGGAGTCTGTTGATAAAGAGTTAGAGCATAACTTAACGTTATTTCTTCTAATCTTGTTGCATTATCAATAGTTATATGCTTATAGAAGAAGCCATTACATTCTTTATTCTTTTGACGAATAGCCGCAGCAATTTCGCCTAAGTCATTTACGTTTCTAGCTTGAACACAGAGAGAATCTAAGAACTCAGCTCCTCCCTCTAAGTCAATGATTAAATTTGAATCTAATTGACTTGCTATAGTAGTTTTGCCCGATTTTGGTTTACCAAACAATATTAAGAATCTTGGATTCTTTACTTTGGCTTTAACTTTTTCAGTAGGTAATACTATCATAATGAATAGATATTAACTTACTGTGATTTGATACGATATGATAAGATTTGTAAATACTGAAAATAGTAAGTATATGTTGTTTTTTAAAAATTACTCGATCACAAAAATTTTGATAATAGTAATAGATACACTAAGAATTGTTGTTTTTCTCTCCGAAGTCAAACTGTTAAAAAAGCTACGGTTTGCATTAAACGGAATAACAGTATCTCCAATCTGTACAAAATCACTAAAGAAATTAGCCGGAATACCATTAATCAATGCCTCATAACTATCATTACCATAATAATTACGATATGCATTCATTCGATTTACAGCATTCTTCCAAGCTTCATATACGTCAAGATCACGCTGAATCTTCTTATAGCGATAATTACTATCGAACAACGGACTCTTTTTCTTCTCTACAGCAAAAGGAAGAAGATAAAAAGGAGTCGAACTATTATATGAACTCCGACACGGAGTCTGGTAATACGGAGTTAAACCCATTGCTTTGTTAAACAAGCTTTGCGTATAACTACTTACAGAATTATTACCTGTTGTTGTTCCAAAGTAAGAAGAATTGTTGTTGGATTTACTAAAAGAGAATATATAATCTTTCATATCAGTCTTTTTTTAATTGTGAACTAAGTAGGGTTTAGTTCCATGCCTCTTTCAATTTCGATAATATTGTTGTGTGCTAGATCATTTTCGAAATCAAGAATTGCTAATTGTCCTTCCCTATTCTTTAGAATATGGAGATATATCTTGTTTTGTACTGGGAGTCGATGAGGTCCGTACACTGCAAAGCCTAACGTTTCTGGACGGGCGATTACAAGTACAACATCACTTCCTTGAAAGATAGCATCAGCGGAAGAAATGTCACTACGCATTGGATAATGACATGTTGGGTTATTAATTCGATCAGGAGATTCAATATTCCTGTTCATTTGTGAGAGCTGAATTATACTTGTGCAACCTACTTTTTTTGCATTTATAAAACAGTTCTGTAAATCTCTAATAATATTTAAAGCACTTTCATCACTTCTACCTCTTACTAGCAGTGTATGATCTAGCATTACTACTAGCCATTTATCTTTAGCAAGAGTGTCTTGAAAATACTGTATCGTATCCTTAATCTGATCGACTGTAGCTGCAGAATCTACATAGTAGATAGGAAATTTAGCAATCTGTTGTGCTTCTTCCTGTATCTTCTGAAATTCTTCATCACGAAGATCAAATTCAGAACTATATAATTCTGCAGTAGTCTTTCGCATTGAACTGCTTATTTTTCGACCTACTTGTCTACTTGATAACATTTCAAATGAAAAAGATAATACTATAACATTCTTATTAGGATTTAGACTAATTAAATCAGTTTCTAACATATTTGCAAATGAGGACTTACCTGATCCAGAGGCACCTACTATTGTATAGATGCAACCTTGTTCTATGCCACCATTACACAATCTATTGAATTTCTTCCACCTTGTTCTAAGTGGTTCAATTTCATGTTTTCTACGCATGTCAATATACTCTAAAGCTTCTTCTGTTACTTCAGATATATGTTTGAATGGTAGTGGTTTATATAAGTGTTGTTCCATAAGATGTTTGTTCATTTTGTTCAACACTACATTTCATTTGCTCGTCAAGTGCTTCCCATTCACATTGGGTAAGCCATTTCCACATTGTTTTCATATAACCCATACGACCGGTCATTGTTAATTCATTTTGCTGGAATTTTAAACACTCCATCAAATGTTCGTGAGCTGCTCTACTCTTGCCTACGATAGCGTTATAACGCTTTCTACAATTGTTTTTATTGGCTCGTAAGAAGCTCTTTGTACCGTCCGGTCTAATGACAACCTGTGGATATGCTTCATAGAATTCATCAAACATCGTAACTTTTCTTTCGATAAGCGATGTTAGAGTTTCAGTCGGAAGATAAACTACTGCTTTGTCTGAAACCTTTTTTTCTATGTAGCCTTGATCAATTAAATCTTGTATTTCTGTCTCGTTCACCAGACTGATAAGTGACAGGACATCTTTGATATTAGCTTGATTATTGCCTAATACAAGATTTAAAAATACTAGCTGATTAATAGTCAAATGCTCAATTTTACTGAGCAGTTCTGTATCTAGTTCTAATATCATACACTTCCCCTTTCGTTAAAAGAAGTCTATGTCTTAGAGTATGATAATCTGTGATATTTTATGAAAAGTCCCATAGACTTAACTGTTGTGGCTTTAACTGATTAATAATCTTTGTAGCTTGTAGGATATAATAGTGATAGTTAATATTATAATCTTCAATAGGTTTATCTGGAGTAAATTTATTGTGTATAGTTACGCCATACCCTTTCAACATACTCTGGTATTCTTTGATACCATTCTCAGATTTCCATTTCCAAAGATACAAACCATCAGTACTAACATAGAATCTATTAACTCTCTGCTGTACTTCTCCATTATATTCTACAGTCCATTGTTTGCCTGTTTTTTCTGCTTGTAGAAACTTACGAATGTCTTTACAATTCATTATAGTATCTTTCACTGGAATTCCATCTGCAAAATACTTAATGACTGCTTCTGGTATGATCTTAGGATTAAGACCTTTCCCGAGTAAGACATCAGTAATAAACATACCTTTTTTCTTAATAAGTTTACTATCTTTAGTTTCTTTGTACCCTTCTTTAATTGCAATATAATCATTAATTGCAAATTGATACATAGCTTCAAAACGTTCTTCTTCTAGTTCGAGTTTAGTTAGTTGTTCCCATCTAGTACATGCTTGCTTTACTTGTTGGTATTTGTCTTTCTTTAAAAGAACAAATAATCCATCTGTGTTTGCTTGTACTATTCTACATCCTAACTCGGATAGAGATTCTGCTAACATCAATAATAGCAGTTGTCCATTAATCCTACATTATCTTCTATATAAGACGCAACTCTTATATACGTTCTCTTATGAACTGCTATATGTTACCATATAGATTAGACTATATCTTCTTCTTTTACCTTAAGCGGCAGTCAGAAGTTCCCCGTTTCCACTACCATTGGCTTGTAGTGTACTCTCTTTCGAGATAGTCGTTGAACTTTTTATATAATTATTATATATTGTATAATAGAGCGTTTAAGCACTTACCGAAACGGTTGTGTATACAATTTCTGCATTTTAAATTTTCAAAATTGTGAATGCAATCTTTCTTTCTAGAGAAGATCTCACCACATTTTTTACATTGTATTTTATAATACAAATGAGCTCTATTGTTTTTCTCGTAACGCTCATTGTCAAACTCTATTATTTTGAATTTATCGTTTTCTAGTTCTAATGTTTTATCTGCTAATTTCATAATTATATAACTTAGTTACTGATTGTCCTTTTATACTAAAAAGGTATAATGTAAAAGGATGTTCCAGTAGTTAAGGGAATTTTTTTCTATGCATTTCTACATAGGCAGACCAAATTCAATCTGCATTACTGCAAATGGACTATAACAAAAATTATGTTCATTTTGTAAATTACCACTTAAACCATTTAACGCAAGTTTCAAAGTTTCATTTTTCACTTTGTTCCCATTTCTTTTTGCTTCTAGTCTTTCTGTTCTAATTTGAGAATAGACTTCTAGGAACTCTGGTCCTAAATGTTTAGGATAAAACTTATATTGTATTAGCATACTTGGATATAGAGAAGCAACGTCTATATCTATAAGCATTTCATCTTCTTTAGGTATAATAATCTCAGGATCATTTACTGAATGAATACCACCTACTCCTACAGAATATCGTAGATTGTTGAATATAAATTTATACTCATAACCTTTTCTACCCGGAGAAACTACTTGTTTTTTCATTTCTTCAAGCATTTTATTTAGGATAGGAGATTTATATTTAACAAAAGGTAGTATAACATCTTTCAATGGAATTAAGTTCATTGGTGAACGTAAATTACGTATCTGCCACCAACTTTGTCCTGTTTTTTCTAGGTATTTCTGCGTGATAATTTTCATTCCAATATTCACACCATCTTTACTTAGGACTCTTACACCATATTCATCTTCAATAGCAATTCGAAGATCTATATCTTTCTTGCATCTGTTTAATAACTCAGAAGTTGACTCAACATCATTTATATTATATTGAATCATTTCATCAAATAAGGATTCTGGTAATGGTTTACTCCAATCATATACAAATTCTTGTACATTTGGATATTGCATAGTTACTTGCATCTCTTTCAAGCCTACTCGTAACTGTGTAGAATATAACATAGTTAGAATATCAAATGATTCAAACCATTGTTGATATTTCCATTCTTTCCATAACCCTTCTTCACCTTCTTTACTATTTACAATAACTTTACTGAAATTATAAATAGAACTACAAATTCTCCAATACGGATGTACTATAAGCTTTTCATAGTAATCTATCATATAGTTTACTATAGGATTATCATAATGAATATTATTATAACCTGCAAATATTATATCTGTATTAAATTGATAATCTGTAGTATAAGATTGGTTCCATGATCCTTCTGTATTATTAAACTGTTTGAAAAACTTAACTAACTCTTCTAGTTGATTTTTTCTACTAGATATTTCAAATAAATGAATTTCGTTAGTTTCAGTATTCTTCACAGCACAATGAAAGATATTTTGAAATACCTCAATATCATATACTAATACTGTCTTGTTTCTAATTTTCATGGTTGTGATTTTAATCTTGTGGAAGAGTGCAGAATCGAACTGCCCTATACTGCATCGATATAGTACCTAGTGTAGTTTATCAGGCTATTACTCTTCCTTATGTGCGTCTTTCGACGCACTTTTTATGCCGCTGCAGCTGCTCTTTGAGAAGCTATGCGGCTTGTCAAGTAACCATCAATATTATAATATTTACTGTTAATTGACTCAAGAATGCAATGATCTAACGTCGGACTGTTATATACAAACGTTCCTACGTAGTCATCCTTGTAGAGATCACTATACATTCTATGATAGTGATTCATCCACTTATGTAATGAATCCTGAGAAATGTTCATTCCTATGGGATCCAAATCTATACGCTCTTTGTGCGTTTTGTCCTTAAATATATTAACACTAATATAGTAAGGATATGTTACAACCTTCTCTTTAGGCTCTAACTTGCGAGGAGGTACCTTCTTTTTCTTTCCAGCATATTTAGACTGCTTCTCCTCTTTCTTAGCTTTTCGCTTACTTTCCGACTCAAGGAAGTGCTTAATCTGCTTCATGATTTCCTCAGTCTGTCGAGTTTTATGATTCTCAATGTGTTGTTTCCTGTTAATACGCTTGTCTATCAATTGTTGTTCTCGTTTAGAACTGCTTTCAAGCGATGCTTTTGCAGATTCGTATTGTTCATCTGACATAGATTTTCCGGAATGTTTACGGAACTGATTCAGATTTTCAATCTTCTCGTTAAGGATACGCTCAAAACGTGCTTCAGCTGATACATGTTTCTTTACTACAGCAAACTCACCAGCTAGTTTACGTTTGCGATATAACACTAAGCGCTGTATGTTAGAGATTACTTTTGCTCTACGCTCTTTACGATTTTCCTTACGGTGTAGTTTAACTACTTCTTTGAAAGTTAAACCTTTTTCTGCAGCTTCTTTCTTAAGAGCTGCTGTTCTCTCTTTGTTTGATATTGTTGTTTTCATTTCTTTAAATTTTTGATAAATTTATAATGTTAATTCTGTAACGGAGTGTGTAAGAGAGACTCGAACTCTCACTCTAACAAAAATGTTATGTTCTACCATTAAACTATTACACTAATTTCTTTTTTATGCTGCAGCCTTTGCTTTACTAAAAGACATATCGATTACTTTAGCATTCTTACGCTCAGTGTTCTCAAGCGAATGAACAGCATTGTAATCTAATAACTCTTTGTTAAGAGTATTAATCTTTATCGTAAGTGCCTCAGACAGATTCTTAACAAACCCTCGGGTCAATACCTCTGTCTTCTTCATGCGTTTCTTTCCTACTTTCTTAATTATCTCAGGATCCAGAGTAGGAACATGAGATAATTGCTTTTTAATCTCTTTAAGCTCACCTACAGCGAAGATAGTAGGATAGATTGAATCTTCTGGAAGATCATTAATGTCTGTAAATCCGAGGTTTAATGCTAGAGATTGTAGCTTAATCTCAATACGCTCTTTACACTTATCAAAGATACTATCTAGTAGTACTTTCATATCGTAATTACGCTTAAACCCACGGAAAACTACATTTTCCATTTTAATAATATTCCAAGTTCGAGTTATATCTGCAGATAATTTATCACGTTTTTCTATAATTTCAGTTGATGTTGTCATACGAATTGATTTTAAATGATTAATACTATTCGATTTCGCATCAACTCCCAGTGTAACTATGGGGCAACCTAATGCCCCGTAGCTTTTATGCTCGTAGAATCTTATAAAGTTCTGCTTGAGCGTTTTCAAAGTTTGATGTTAACGAATTATTAGTTTCGTCTATCTGATTAAATGATTCAAACAATTTAACCTTAGTATCGAAAATATCCGTTAAATTAAACTCTTTACCTTCAGAGACCATGTAACAAACATAAGAGTTGAATAACTCTTTAATCTGTGCACCAGTCATACCATTTGCAATAATTTCGATAGCCTCACGAGCTGTATCAGTCGTAGCATCGAACTTGTTTTCTTTCATAAAGTCGCCGAAATACAAGTTAAATACATCATATGCATATTTTCCATCCAACGCATTGATATGGAAAATCTTGTCAATTCGACCCGGACGCTTAGAGATACGTGCTTCAATCCGTTCAGGATGATTTGTTGTCATCATCACTACAGCACCATTCTCAATATTCGGACGGTCAATACCATCTAGGAAGTTAAGAATAGCAGAATTATTACGACTACTTAACGTTGCTTCACAGTCTTCAAATACTACAATAGTACGTTGATTAATACGGCTACATTCTTGAATGTGCATTGCCATAGATTGAAAATCTGTAACGAATACTACTGGAGAATCCTCAGAATATTTTTTAGCTACGTCGTAACAAATAGAAGTTTTACCTGTACCCGGTTCACCACATAATAAGAATTTACGTAACGGTTTCTGATTGAACTTTGAAAACATTTTAACATTGTCAAAGAAGAAGTCAACACCTTTAATAAGTTCTTCTTTACATTGATGAATAGCTGGATTACTTTGGATATCAGTAATCTCTTTATAACGCATATAGGTTCCATATCGGCTTTCTACTGCTTGTGCTCGGTAGATACCTGACTTTGGTACGTTTGACTTTACTTCAAGTTCATCTTTTAATGCGGTTTCACACAGATAATTGTAAATATCTCGAGTATACACATACATACGTAAAACTTCATCTTGATCTGTTGGCGACGGGCATACTACATAGTAAAATACCTTATCATCAACATAATATGCTTTTACTCCAGACATTAAATTCTTTTTATAATCATCCTCATCCATTTCAAGCTTTTTAGTACTAGCCTCTGCTCGAGTGATGTAATGATGTATAAGTGGTAGTTCCTCAGTTCCATATACTTCTGATAATACAGTTTTATCTCGTGAAGAAATCTTTTCGTAATAATCTGTAATATCTGTAGTTGTAACATAGATGAGTTCTTCTTCCTTAATACCATAATTATTCTCTAACATTAACTTCTTAGCAATATCTTTCAGTTCATTATAATCTTTTACCATATATAAATTTTTTAGTTAATAATTTATACGGGAGAACATTTTGATAATGCGTCCAATATGTAGAAACGAGTGGTCACGTTTACATCGATGTAACATCTCTTTCTTATTCTCAGAGCTTTCCGTAACTTAGTATCTTGTTATAGACACCACATCGTGACCATTAAAGACTCTAACCTTCCTGAGTCTTTACATTTTGTTTTTTTAAAAGAATAAGTATATTTACTATCACTATTACACCTTCCTAATTCAAAGCAACGTATAATATCTTACTCAATTTCGTAGAATTTTAAGTCTTTACCTAAAAAGACTGGACCATTAGCTGTAAGTACAGCTACACCATCGGGATTTCGCACTTGTTTAGTAACAGCTGCTAATATCGTTTGTTCAGAAGGAACCTTCCCCTCCTTTTGGATCTCTTTATAACCATACAAGTAAGCTGTGAGAAGAATATCTACCATCCGATTCTTATCATCCTGCTTAAGTGTAAAGTTAACGAAATCCTGATATAAGCCGTCTAATGCAAAATCATTTCTATTTTTGCCGTTTCCAGCCATGAAGTTTATCAGATGCACTACTAAATCGTGGAAACTTAACTTCTTTTCACAACCTATGAAGTGATTCCACCATTCAAAACAAGTCGCACCAATGACAAAGGAACCATCGTCTTTTAGACTTCTAGTTCCGGGCTTTTTGTCATTAAACAAAAAGGAATTGAATATATCTTCATCAGCTAGGATTCGTTCTAGATTTAATCTAGAGGATCTGCTGAGATTTTCCATCTTCAATCAATGTTAACGCTTTGAAAGTTTACAGACTGACCATATTGGGCCATGTTCAATCTGCACGAATCTTCCATAGCACGATTAGCATCAGCTAATGCCTGTGCCTGACGAGACAACGTTTCCATCATAGAGCTAATCTCCTTCCGTGACCGCTCGTTGAATGAAATAGTTAACTCAGTTGCAGTTTTGTCATCAGTAAAGAACTGAGGCAAACCCGTAGACTCGCTTGCGATTGCAGAGACTACTTCCTGAACTGTCGGTTTCTTAATAATATCACTAATGTCTTTAGCTCCTGCTAAATCAAGCTGAAGCTTAGGATCACGGTTAAACTGTACTACCATTTTACCGTCACCTACATCAACAAGCTCTGCTTGTCGGATGCGAATGCGTTCTACGCCATGTAACCAGATAGGATTTGCAAGCCGTTGCTTGCCTTCCCGCTCTTTGTTCGAATAATCTGCATCCACATTAGTCCGCTTAATCCGGATCAAGTTCATACCTAACAATGCACCTAATTGAGATGCTACTACTAAATTATAATTTACATTTGCCATTTTTAAATTCCTCCTTTTGATAAGTTAATAATTAATGAAAATTTTCTCACATCTTTCCCTATGCGTTTTCATCACGATTTATCGTCATCTTATATCAGATAGGTTAAAAACCACGGTCGTGCAACATTCAAGTTGTGCAAGGAAAGATGCAAATGTGTTTTTACTTTAATTTATATGATAAGCAAAATAATTCCGTTCTTGATAATTCGCTATTGCGGTATACTCCTTATAAACGAGACAGGTTTATAAGTTTACTAAGTCATATCTTACTTTGGAACCGCATACTGCATTGTGACCAGAGCTAATGAAACTCATCGATGAGTATTCTAGGTTCTGATTCCAAGCTGTACTATATTCTGTAATCTCTATTACAGAAGATCTGTAATAATCAACACGTTTTTTCTGGTTACTCAGATAAAAATAGTAAAGTAAATAAGTTAGCAAGACTATATCCTAGGGATAGAACTAGTATAGATTGACCTATCTAGATTCATATAAACTTTACTAATGATTAAAACTGTCTTATCGGGCAAGTAGTTATGTCCGGTCGTTTTTACAGAACGTTGCTAAAACTGCAAGGCGATCAAAGGAATTGCCATCTTTGTCTTTGTTATTTGTAATAACTTATAGGTCTCATATAGTTATTCACTAACGCCTACCTCTTACGCTAGATATACTTATTACTAAGTACAGAGCTACCAACGTAACCTTGGCTAGGATTTTGTTTATTTTACTTGGATGAAGATCGAGGACTTTCACCTCTTCTCATTTACTCTCGCTTATAAATAGGTCTATAAGTAATAGTTCACTTTCGTTCACTCTTAAAGATTTACAAGCTTCAATGAGACGCTTTCTCTCGAACATATAATATTGCGTATTATACCCTGATACTACTAAGCAATCGCATTCGCCAAGTTGTGGTCGCATTCAGTTTCCCTAGCGGGGACATCCACAAATTTGTTATTCGGTTGTTGAACCTACAATAGTTAGACATGTTATTTCCGCTTTTGTTTAAGAGTCTCGTTAACTCTCGAGCCAGTGATAGGAATTTCTTCCCAGAGTAAGCAAATAATTTCTAGTGGTTCATTTATACTTACAAAAGGATATTATAAGCCGCACTATTAATACTCCCTTACTATTACACTATTTTATTAGTCTTGAATTTAGCTCCTTGACTATAAAAAGCCCTACTTTCGTTATATCTATTAAAGAAAGCTTAAACTAAACTTACTCACACCTTTAGTTTTCCAGAGCGGTGAGTTTCTCTTTTTATACGAACCCTATACACTTCGCCACGGTGTCTCTAGGGGTTGAGGTAGTCTTTTCGCCACTATTCTCCTGCGTATGTTCGTTTCCATGACTTATACTGACATAACTCTATACTGATTTCAGTATTGAACATAAAACTCGGTCAGTTTTATTTAAAATCGTACCTGTCCTGATCCTTTAGAGCGTATCTTAAAAGACGTAGTATCACTCCTACGTAGTTAATACCCAGCACCTGAAGTACCCCCTTATAAAGACTATTTTAACTAGTTTTCTACGCTAGTGAACATCTTTATAAGCTCTTGCAAGCACAGACTTGGCATCTGCTCCGGATAACCTGTCATAAGTAATTATAGAAGTCCGTTACCTCTTTTATTATTATATATGGGCCATAGCCACTCAGCTTTTAGTATATCCTACCAGTTTCTTGATTTTAAATACCCTTTCTTCATACACTCATCCATAACTAAGCCAAATGTTATGTTGTCTAGATCCTTATTACTATACTACAAAAATAGTAACAACTGTAGAGTGGAACACTAAAGGTAGTTATTTGTTTAATGACGGTTTGGACCCGTCATGGACGCTATTCGGTCTATTAAAGTTAGGTCAAACAGATGGGACCTGTTCGCCTTTAAACTACATTTCGTCCTTACTTGAAACCGCACTTGATAGTGCCTACGGATTCTTAAGGGGATTCATTTGATCTTACTTAAGGATCTCTTTACTATGTAGTAACCCCTTGCAATGTTTGTCTTCGTCGCTGCTGCGCTAGATCGTGTCTTTTAATCTTCACCAACCGGTTCTCAAGATTTATGGGCTTTGCACACTGACCCATTTTCCTATTAACTTTTCAGAAGTAAAAGAATAAACTTCATAATAGGCTATCATGCTCTTGGCTTGACGTATATATTGGAGAATATATACTATCCCTACGGCATCCTGTATTCTTTGTCTACGTAATATCATAAGTTGATCAGACTTATCGAAATAAAACATACGCTGCCTTATTGCTTTTTAAGTGTGCAGCTACAATACCACTCTCCTTCATCTTACCACGGGTAAGGAGTCGTTTGACCCGACAGCTTTTATCTTTAACTGTTATGTTATACACCATGCAAAGAATAAACACATTATAAAGAAGATAATTAAGCCTACAAATGCTAATTTATCCAATGTACTATTTTTTGCTTTCATCTCTCTACGCTTTTAGGAATCTGAACACTTGGTACGTGAAATGTAGGTACTGGTAAAGAAAATAGTACTACTTTCTCCAAATATTCAGTTTTTGTTTCATACTTTACCTCCTTTTTAATAATTGGTTTACTTGGAACCTCAATTACCTCCGTAGGATGATTTACTGTTACGTTAGCTTTACCTATTCCGTTACTGCTTGTGACGTTTGCGGTTCCCTTGTTTAAATCAATCTGTAGGTCAAACTGACCTACAGGATTGAATTTTGGAATTGTAAGCTCGGGCATTCTTTGCTCTGCTTTAGCCTCATTTGGGCTCAATTTGATGACAGTTATAATCGCTATAAACGAAAATAATGCACACCAAAGAAAATCAGTTAACCGATTCATGATTGATTATTTTTTCGGTTTCTCTGCCTCCTTCTCGTCTTTTTTCTCCTCTTGCGGAGCAGTTTTACCAGACGTTGCCTCTAATGCCTTGTTTACCTCAGCTGTATAGTTCTGCTCGACAAGTTGCGCAATTTGTCCAGAAGTCTTATACAAGTTCATAAGAGTAATAATTAAGTTAGTAGCACGGAGGTTATAACCAGCTTCTGCTGGACTACCTAAACGTTCTGCATAGACATTCTGGAGACGTCCCATAATCTCCTTGTCTACATCCGTTGTCTTAGTAGGATACAACAAGCAGTCTTCACGCTTACCTTCCTTCAAGCCGTTCCAAGCAATATTATTCTCTAACGGCTCGTTAGGATTGTTCTGTGCTGCTTTGTGCTTTACAATGATCTTAATGATCTTAGCCGCATCTTCGTCAGATAACTGCGGGAAGTTACGCTTAAGAGTTAAGTGACTCTTAATCGGATTCTTCTGTGTAGCGGCGGACGAATAAATTTGTCCTCCAATTGCATTCAAGAACGTAGACTTAGCTGTACCAAGAATTGACAAAAGATTGTCAAATATGGTTGCATTGGATGCTGATTCCCACATAGCCTTCTCTTCCTTGTTCTCTGCAGACAGCATCTTGTACATACGTAGCTTAGAGGTAGATACTAAGAAGCGGTTATCTTTGGACAATGTGTCACTCAAGATATAGAGAAGCGCTTTCTTAGCGTCCTCATCGCTCTTCCACAATGCTGGATCCATAGTAGGCTTAGTACCTCTTTGCATCTTAATCTCTTCTTTAACTGTTTCAACAGTCTCAGGAGATGCTCCTTCAAACGGGATTAGGAGCTGATCTGGCTTGTTAGGATCTGGAACGGCCTTCTCTGCCGGTAATGCAATACCGAAGTATCCCATAGCTCGTACATAGGCACCTAAGGCGTTAACTGGTACAGACATACCTAGTTTCTTGCCGTTAATTGCCATGTTAATACCAGCTACAGCAATACAGTAACAAGTAAGGTCATCAACCATCTCGTTAGCTGCAATTACTACAGGATTCTTTGGATCTTTCCCTTTAAACCGCTCAGTAGCTACGTGAGTTAACAATACCATATGGTTAGCATCCATAGTACTTTCCGGAGTAAGAGAAATACTGCCAAGAATAGACCGTAATTCTTCGTTTTTAAATACCTCAGCCGACATCTCTGCTGTTGTAGGCATAGCTGTATTCGTAACCTCTTCTGGTTGGACTACAGCAGGTTGATCGCCTGTTGCTCCTTCTGCAGGTGCAGCAGTAGGTGCCGGATCAGGTTTCTTTTGTTCCTTTGTGTCAGCTTTCGGCTGTACATCAGGTTGAGGTGCAGGCTTCTTCGGTGCCTTATCCTCTACTTTAGTTTCTACAGCAGCTTGTACTTTTACTTCCTCAGCCGCTTTTGTCTCTACTTTCGGAGCAGTAGCTCCTTTCTCTGCTTTATTCTTTGCCATTTTGATAATGTTTTAAAGATGTGTTTAAATGTTAATTACTTGGTACAAGCGTACCTAATTCTCTCGTTTGTCTGTTTTTGTTAGTGTTATCGCTATCTATGAGTCATCAAAGATAATATGTTCCATTATATAGTTTAAACTATTTAATGGTAACACGTTCATCACTGGTGCCCATGTAAGGCATTTTGATAATAATGACTCCTGACCTGTAATATCCTGTTCGGTAGCTTCAGCCATTGCTATCTGGTCAAAGCATATTACATGGGTGTCAGTAGAATCTCCTGCCTTACTAATTACCTCAACATTAGCAGCTGCTTTTGCTTTTGGCTTGCTGCTGAAAATGTAAAGGAAACCTATAGACACACATACGCTAACACTAAAACAGAATAATAGTCTCCAAACTAAATCGTTACTACGGTTGGCCTTCCCTATAACGATTGCAGCTAAGATAACTATAATTGCGATAATTGCAACCTCTGTCATGATGTGTAAGTATTTGTTAGTTATTGTTAATGTTGTCAAAGAATTCTCGCAATCTCTTCTTAGCTTTGTTTAAGTCACTTTTTACAGTTCCTATTGGCACGCCAAGCTCAGTTGCAAGTTCCTCATAACTTAAGCCTTTAAAATATCGTAATTCTAATATATTACGATATTTAGATCTTAACTTATGTAGAGCTACTTTCAGCTGTTCTACAGTTTCCTGTTTCATGATAGCTTCCTCAGGACTGAGGTCATTGCTATCCAACTGAATGTAATTGTCCTCAGAATCTATATAATGATTCTGTTTCTCATTCTTAGAAGATCTTATATAATCTATTGCAGTATTAATTGCTATAGTTTTTAACCACATTTCAAATGAAATAGGATTTACATAAGATTCTAGTCTACTGAATGCTTTTGTGAAGGTAACAGATAATAAGTCATCTGCTACATCTTCATTCTTTACAATATCATAGATAATGTATCGAATAAGCTTATGATGCCGATCATAAAGCTCTGTAAAAGCATCTTGCTTACCAAGCTTAGCTTGCTGAATAAGAAGGTCTTCATCTTCTCTTTTCATAATCAAACTAACTTGTTTAGTGAATGTTAGGGGAGTCGAACCCCTAACACCTTAAAAAGGACAAGGCCTAGATTCAAAACAAAAAGGTAAACCTAATATTTTCATAAGATAATAATCTTCGAAAACAGGTTTCCTAATGTCATACTGCAGATGTACATTATCAAATATTTCATCAGCATAAATTCTAGGTAGTCCTAACTTGTTCAGCATAGATACGAAAATACGCATCTGAACTGCATCCGTTGCCCTTGTATTGTGTAACATGGCAAGGTGTGTAAAGAGTTTCCTTTGTACAAATAGTAACAATGCCCTTACTTGGATTTTATGTTGAATCCACTTTAGTAATTCTTTATCACTATATTGTTTAGGGAATACTCCGTCTGGCCCATATGTCTGTGATATGACTGAGCCAAATAGATTCCAGTCTTCTTCTACTTTAGGTAGATAGGGTAAGACTAGACGGTCGTTTAGATAATCACACAGATCTGTATAATTTACTGTGAGACTATGTTCCTTTTGTCTCTCCATAACTGATCAATGATTGTTTGAGCTTCACCGTAACTGATGCTAGGGTTTGTTAGCATGATATCTGTAAGTAACTTTTCACGATCTAAATCACCACATAATGATAACCATTTTTTGTACTGTTTAGGTGTGTAGGGTAACTTCGGTATCTGTACTACTTCCTGCATCGGACTGATGATGTTCAAGTCGATCTGTCTAAAGTTAAATTCGCACGGTTTCTCAGTTAATACAGTTTTTGCTTCTGTACTGATTTCTAACTCTCCAGTATCAATGAACTTTGTTAAGTTTAACACTCTTGCAACCTGTAGCATAGGTGCGCTTCCTATTACTACTGCTATGTACTCTTGTCCACTGATTGTTACTAAATAAGTTCCACTAGTTGTCAACGTTTTCATTTTCCTTCCTAATAAATTCGTTATACACTCGGGCAATATCCATTGCCTCTATTAGATCTTTTTTGTAAGTTTTAGCAATAATTGTTGCTATCTCTGTAACATCTTGTGCGTCTCTTAGCAATGCTAAGAACTCTTTCCTCTCTTGGGGACTATCGAAATAAATACGTTTTCCTACCCTCATACGTTTCTGGTTTATCAAATACTTCCATTTCCTTCCATATACAGCCATCCCTAAGCATTTCATGCCATTGTGATGGTAAGTTATACGTATAATATAATGGTTTACTACTACGATTATGCTTATTATGATAGAAGTTCCACCAACCCCAGTCTTTCAATTGGATTATTCCAAATGGGTTACTAGAGTTAGAGTTAGTGCAAAGTAACACAACACTTTTTCTACTGCTAATTCTAAGATCATCAGCTTGTTTGTCTTTTACCTGTACACCTTTCTCTTTGAGAAAGTTATACATTCCTATAACGTTATCTCTTACTCCGGCACATATAAATTCCTGAGTAAATGAAGATACGTTAAATAGATCATACTTTACTTTACTTGGCACTCTTATCATCTTCTGCAAATGTAGGAATACAACCATGTGATTCTAGCATATTGGCTTCTAGACTTAAGTCTAGCCACCAATCTATCCCTTGAGGTTCTTCTTCGAAGTCTGCAGCGTCAATTAATGTATTCTCTTTCAAATGCATAACTAACTCTCGACCTGTCAAAAGGTGTTCGTAACAATACTTAGCAACTGCACTTATCAGCTGATTAAGTACTCCATGATTCTCCCCAACTCTTTTCCAAGATTCAGGAAGATTTTCACTAACATAGGCTGCGTAGCCTGAAAAACTAACTTTTGCCATCCATACTGTTTTTAGTTTATGTTATCTAGTGGGATTTGAACCCACTCCTCTGAATAACCAGCGTTCTACCATTAAACTATAGATATCCCTCACTTTCGTAGTTAGCACGTGACTTTACGCAACTGCTAGTTGAGTATAGTCTGTGACAAAATTATTGCCATTTAAACACACAATGAACCTATTTTACCTTTCACTTATGATCAAACCCAAGTATCCCCCTTGTTTTATAATCGAAGTGGAGGATGAGGGATTTGAACCCTCGTCTCATAAGTTTCCAATAAACCTAATAAGACACGATACAGTTCTTATATCGTGAATATTTTGTGAATGTAAGGAGATTCCTCTCCTTACACCCTAATTTTTGGTTCCTTTAGTAGTAATAAATCATTTAATACTGAAATGAACTCCAACGCTACGATGAGACTTATATGATCGGCATTTACTATTGTACTAAACTATTATTGGCTTATAGCTCTCTACTAACTAAACCCGAAATAACTGAAGATGAGTACGTAGGACTAGCTGTCTCAACGGATCTCGTACTCTTTAGTCTTGATGCTAATTTCGCCTTCCTGCTTTTGTCTCGATGGATCTTAAGCAATGCAAGTATATCTCTTGCGTTGTGAAATACTACTACATTCATATCTCACTACTCTTTTCGGCTTATAGCTCTTCAGAGCGGAATTGTTGATTAATAGCGGTCGAAGCTATCTCTCAAAACACTCCAGCTACAATCGCTGTAGATATGATTCAATTGCTTCAAGTAACCACTGAACTCTGCTTTCTTTTCAAGCAGTTTATCAGATGCTTCTTTCTCAATCTTCTCATCCTCTTTTTTCCAATCCTCTGGAGTGATACCACCGGCTTTCAAGCGATTCATATTCTCGCCTACTTTTGTCAGACGTTCTTTCTCTACTTCCTCAAATGCTCGAGCTCTCTTTAGTCTCAACTTCGAGTACCCGATCTTGTACTCAGAGTTTTGCAGAGTTTGAATCATCTCTCTCTTGAGATTCTCTTCTCGGCCTTTCAGGATGTCCTCGTTTGCAGCCTTAATGATGTCTTCACTTACTTTTCTACCTTCGGTGATCTCTGTGATAATGTCTTTAGATTCCATTTTCTTTGTTTTTTGATGTTAATAATTAATTTTGATAAAGTTCTAGAATTGTATCTCTTTGCAAACTATGATTAGAGATAATTTTTCTACGGTGTAGAGTTCTAAAGGTAATTGGAATGTATAAAGGATTTCTCCCTGATACTGTTTTCCTAACCATCTCGATAAGTGTATGCTCATTCCAACATAAAACATTGCTATGATGATGCATAACAAGTGTTAATAGAGTCACGTAGTGACCATAGATTTTTTTGCTTTTAAGATACCATTCTATAGCTGGTTCTCTGGCTAATGCTTCTCTAATTACTTGTTTTACTTTTGCTTTTTCCATATCTCAATTGTGTTAGTTTCAAATAATAAGCATGCCCTCTTATTCCTATTTCTTATTCAGAGGGAACCTCTTCTCCTTCTTATAATTAATAACCTCCTGTGAGATTATCATTTGTACAAGTACACAATCCCGTAGTATGCATCTTCACATACCGTTTATGGGCTTAGGGCGTTAGGTTTAACATGCTTTAGGGGAATGACCACCATATCTTAACAATTTAAGAATTATAGACTTGAGGACTAGTAACTGGCGGTAACTAGCTATCCTCACGAAATCTCTGTGCTTTAGACTCTCTTTTATAAGGAGTCATCTTAGGCTTATGCGGAGTGTATTTCCGCATAGCCTTTGAATCCTTAGAATCTTTCTTTGTCTTGCTCATAAAGTATTCTGCAAAATGTTACGACATTGAAAAATAAGGAACTTTAGCCTTCTTCTTTCGAAGTAAGCCCATTCTGGGGAACCTTCTTTGATCGATGCAATTGTTGTAACAACATCGTGATTTACTAAGTCTTTAGGACTATAGTAAGCACACACAAATTTTGTTGCAAACTGTACAGGATCTGTAGGTTCACCAAATTCAACAATCAAATTGTCTGCTAATGTTGCTATTTCAGCATTAACAGGATTTACGACTCTAAACAGGTCGTTAGGCTCTAAGATAGTTAGAAAACCTCCATTTTGTTTGTACTCAGGATTAATAGTTTCTAACTTACTCAATATGCTAGAAAATAGCGCTTGAACTTCCTCTTTAGAAAGTCCTGGAGGCAATATTACAACTGCTACTCCATTAATCTTACTGTTCATTTTGATAATTTTTAGTTAAACAATTTGATGACGTCTCCGTATGTACAACTACGGAGAGGGTTTTTGATTGAACGATTGTTGATTAACAACAACTCATATTGTACTATGAGCAACTAATAACAAGTGTCATTGTGAAGTTTCACGCTTGCAAAATAAATATTAAAAAACTCTTACGTAAAACTTCTTATAATCGACTATCTAACATATTTTACGTTGTAGCAGAATTGTATTGTCAGTACAATTCTTATTAACGGCATGATTTTAACGTCCGCACGATCATAATTATATAAATACGAATGTCCAAATATATTTATATGTCGTATTTAATAAATATAAATGTCTATATAATTACTTACGCCCCACATGCTTGTCATCTTCTGATGATCTGATAGAAAAATATGCACTACCTTCACAGGCAATGCATATAAAAAGTATACTCCTAAACCAAAAAGAATTTTACTTTACTGAATCAGCTGGAGTAAGAGAGACTTCATTCCCTGATGGTGCTTCTTCTTTTAAAACTGTTTTCACTTCAACCCTTTCAACATTCTTTGCATCAGGACCAGTTAATACAGGTTTAATTTGATTAGACACCTGAGTACTAATCCAATAGGATCTATTGGTATAATACTCGTTAACTATTGCTCTATAGTCTGCATCAGGTCCTAATTTATTTAGGATACCTTCTACTATTACTATAGGCAATGAGAGATAAGTATCATATGCTCTAGTATCTTCTACTTCAGCACTGAACTTGTTTAGTCTCTCTTGAACTGTAGGTATTGCTACCTCAGTTTCTGTGCTAAAACCAACAGATTCCTTTACTTTCGTAAGAGGATTCTCTCCTTTTAGCCCTTGATACACAATACATAAAAGTAATAGTGTAACAATTGTGAGCAGTACTAATACTACTCCCTTCCAGACACCACCTACGGTGCCATCTCCTTTCTCACTCATTTGATTGAATGTTTAAACGTTAATAATGTTAGTTAACTCAAAGCTCCTGATAAGGAGCTTGTTTGATAAATGACAGATCTGGCTCATCTACTAAAATAGTATACTACAAAACAGTCTTCATTAATCTCTTTAGAATAGTAACCGTAGTTTTCCATATACTTGTGATTAAGAATAATCTTTTAAAAAGACCTACTACTCAGTATACGCTGGATTGACAACTCACTTTTCATAGGTCTTTTACTAAATAGAGCTTCACAGCGGTATTTAGGTAGTTGTTCTTTGAAAAGTACACATTCAACTATGTTCTTATTTCCTTATAGATGTCATCTTTTGGGTTACTTTTCCATAACACTTTTCCTCCTCTTGTATGCATTCCACATTGAAAAGGAGCGTATTTCAATAGGTCTAATTGTGCTGCTAAATCATGAACGTCATTGATTTCAGCATTAAACTTCTTTCGATGTAAATCTACATGAAGATAATATAGACCTGCATTTGTACTACTCTGGACAACGACATCCTGATGTAGTGTCGCATATGCAAGCTTTAAAGCATCATAGTGAGTTAGTTTCAAATGTTTTGTAAAGATCTGTGCTAAAGTAAATACACTTAACCATGCATTACCTTTTTTGATAATTAATCTAATCATTGTGATATTGTTTTTAGTTAAAAAATAAGAAAGACCAAGATTCGAACTTAGTATCTTTTTACATCTACTCTACATTTTTTATTTAAGTTTCAAGAGCTGCCCAGATAGAAATCAAAAGACCTATCTAATAGAGTTCCATATTATTTTATAGGCAAATTTATTAAATAAAACATGTATTATTCGTTGTAAACTATTCTACCTTTTCCCTATGTAACCCATAGAAATTGAACTACTTTCTTACTAATAGAGTAAAATAAATTTAAAACTTAAATTTAAATTTACAGTATTAATATTAAATTACTCCTAATCGCTCTAAATATCTCTTCAGGAGAATATTTTGCAGCTATTCTATCCATCATTGTATCAGAATATTTATTTGTAATTTTGTATTCTTCTGATACACCTTCTATCAAGATATTTGGTCTAGGGTAAATTAGGCACGGATGGTGATCCGCTTCGTGTAATCCCCATATAATATTACGACTTCTGTTAACCTCTAATATAGGAACAGATGGTCCTAGATACTTTGGGAACCATTCGACAAATACTGGTCCATACGCTGACACAAATTCAGGATCTTTTAATGAAAAAAACATCCTATCCTTTGGACTTATTTCGTATGGATGGTATCCGATTCTTTGTAAGAAATGAGGAAGACTTCTATCCATATTAAGAGTAGATTATAAGTTTATAGATACCTTGTAACCTTATTAGAACAACGTTAATCATTCTGACTACATTTGTCCTAAAATCTTCTAAACTAATCTCCTCTTCGTTCGTATTTAATAGAACTTGTATATCCATTAACAAACTTTTAGGTATCACATCATTTAATGATTCCTTCTTTAGTGAATCTCTTAAAAATGCTAGATTAGTTAGAATACCAATAAAATCACTATTAATGATATTGCCTTTGATAATACGACAATCTCTATCAATAATGTATAGATCATTTAGTATCTGTGCCCTTATCTTCTCTTTCCTCCTTTTCCGTAGTAACAGTATTATGCATACTATTACACAAGTTACGATCATTGCTTCTACAGTCATACTTTATTTTTTGAATGAATATTGGTACAGATATCGCTAAATATAAGAGATAGATTAATGTACCCCCACATGATAATATGAGTAATATCAATAACCATATAGCCCAACCAATTCCTTCTAAAAGTTCAAGTATTATACGCTTTGCTTGAAGTCTTTTACGATTCCTTCTAAGGAACCTTTTAAGTCTAAGTATAACGCTTTGTACTTGCATAGCTCTTCGTACTCTTTCTTAGTTAATAACTTGCAGTCAGTATTATACCATACTGCTTCTTGTGCTTTTTTGACTTCTTCTTTCATAAATTTGATATTTTTATTGTTAATATTCACTGTTTTTAAAAGCTATTAGCTTCGGTAGTCATGACATTCGTTCAGTCTGACAATTTAAACCTACTAGACCCTAGAACCCGCTAACTTTATGTATTGACCAAACGCGCATGAGGTATTGTAGTTAGCTACGATGAGGTTGCTTTTACTCTAGGGAAAACTATATACGTATTTCACAATAGGTATATAGTAGCTGTGTTAAATTAAAATGGAGAATATTAAACTCTCTATATTATGTTTCATCGTTGTTAATTTATTAATGACTTGAGAATATTAAACTCTCTATAAAACCATCAATGGATTTTTAATGTTTCTGTGGCAGGATTCGAACCTGCATTCGCCCTTAGCAGGGGATTCTACCATGTGTTAGACACTTAAACTACACAGAATTACCACATACTTTTCCTCACTATTAGTATGAGATAGTAGCGAACTAATTACTTTTACTCGCAATAATTAGCTGAGGAAATTATGCTAAAAGAATATTAAATTAGATAAGAAAGTTGTGTATCACTTCATACACTGGATACGTACACATATCATTTATTCTTGTACTTTTTGTTAAATGTATCTACTGCTTTTTCTCTATTAGGAAAAGTAGTTATTACTAATCTTCCTTCTTTTTCAAGAATAATAGACCATTCAAAAGCGTGCTTTCCAACTAGGATAATTTTACGTCCTAGCGCATCTTCGACTATTGCCCTAACTGTGGCATCACAATTTGATTTGTGATATTTTCTTTTTCTATTCATTCCGTTTATGTAGTGTTGTTTCTATCATTGACAATGTTTGTTCAGCTTTTAGTAGCTTTTCATATCTTTCCTGAGTAAGGATATATACTGAGCCTATCTTTGCAGTATCTATATCTTGCATATCAATTGACGTAGCTGGAGTATTGTTAGATACGTTTTCTTCATCATCACAAATAGAAAGAGATATTACTTCTCTGAATTCAACGTTTCTTTGTTCTGCATTTAGTAAAGATATACATGCGGAATCTAACCTAACAAGAAGATCAACAAAATATTGTTGTACATCTATAAGCTTATTTAAGTTATCTACTTTATGTACATAACTTCCAGAGTCTACAATAGCTTTAGCTTCTTTTAAATTAAACCCAAAGACTACTTTCAGTATTTTCACCCAGTTAAGCCTACAGGTAGACTTTTTGAAATTGAATATAACTTTCATTATATTGATTTTTTGTTTGATACTAATAAAAAGGGATGAGCTTTCACCCACCCCTAACTCCCTAATTCCGAGCCATTAGATTATATACTACAATAGCAAGTATTATATCACACAATATGAATGCTCCATGTACTCCTGTCTTTTCAGATAGGAATGGTAGAAACACATTAGCATGAATAAACACAGCTAGAATAAAATACACAATCTTTGGCTTGTTTTCATCTTTTCCTTCCATGATGAATGTTTTTAAAAGTTAATAATATTAATTAACCCAAAACATCATATGCAGATGTTCGGGAGTTTTCGTTAAAACAGGTCTGCCGGTTACCCGGCAATCCCTGTTATACTCTAGGCACTCTAATTCCTGCTTGTGCCCCCGGTCGTTGTGGTCGGTTACCCGGCACTACAACGTTACCTGTAGGTAGTGGATCTGGTTGAGATGTCTCTAGACTCTCTGGATCTCCAGCTGATTGTGCTCCCGCAAATGCATCAGCTCCTCCTACAGTTTGTCCAATATTATTATCTGGTACATCTGTACCTTCACCAATTGGTAAGATAGTACCATTCTCAATACCTCTACGCCAGCTAGATTCTAGTAGCTTTTCAGCATCTTCTCCTCTTGCAGGTGTGCCATCAGGTAATGTACGTATTACGACTTTGATGTCATTAAATACGATAGGATCGCCTTTAGCGTTGCAGACTATTTCACCTTGCATGTGATTGTTACCATCTGTAGCCCATACTCTGTTAAATGGTTCAGGTGTTTGCATACGTATTTCCTGTAGATATATCTCTTTAGGAAATCTAGCTTCTAGAGATTCCTTCATTGCCTCTGTAATAAACATTACATAGTTGAAAGATGCAGCCCACTCATCATTTGCAGGTCTTACTTCTAGTTTACAATACAAATTACCTGTGTTTGCCTCTGCAAATTCGTGTCCAATAATAATGCATTTCATTTGTTTGTCCTCCTTAATTGTTTGATTGTTTAGTTGTTTGAATGTTTATGTAAAGAATAAGGATACGCTATATATTATATGTATGCGTAAAGGCAGCTATAAGCAATGTGATTAAAGGGCAGACTGAAAAAAAGAGCAAAATATTCTTAAACTTAAACTCTCTTTTATCAACCACATACACATGAAATACAGCAGTATCCTATACTCCTCACAATATGCTAAAAAGGAAATTTGACTTGGTGCATTGTAAGAAGGAAAATAGGCATAAAACCTATTCCTCTTGATCATGTACAACAGCAACACAAGAAAGATCAATGAGTACTTTATACTCACACTTATTCTTCCTACTTAGGATAGCTGCTAATTCAGTAGCATCTTTTTGTGTTTGTTTATCACAACCTTCAAACATTGTTACTACTACAGGTCTTACACCCTTAGGAAATCTTACTACTAATAACATAATATATGATTTTATTGATTAATAATCAAAAGTAAACTAACTGTAATGGTAGTCATTCGGTGCTTTATCTCTGATACGGTCAAACATACCCTACGAAGTCCCATACAGTATGAAGATATAAACACAATATACCTTCACAATCGGCTAAGAGGGAAATAAACTTGGTGCATGGTAGGATTAAAAAGGAAAGAGCCGAAGCTCTTCCCCTTTAGTTTGGTAGATCACCTGTAGCTCCCTCGTACGGGTCTACGTCTACCTCTACGATAAGCCCATCACGCAGCAGATTCCTGCGTAGCTTGTCTGCCATCGCTTGTGGCTCATCCACGTACTCTCCCTTGAACTGTCTGCATACAACAGACAGACTGGTAAATACGTTCTCTGAGATTGAACCGTCCTCAGATACCTTCTGGTACGGAGTAACCTCTACACGTACCTTCTGGAGTTCGATAGTCTCAGGTGCGTTGGCAGCTAGCTTGTTAGCTAGTGTTTCGCTACACCACATACGATACTTCAACTCCTCAGCAAACGGATCACCTTCCGGCTGTGCTAGGATGTTCACATACCAGTTACCGTTCTCTGCTTGCTTCGCTTCTAGACTCATGATTGCACACTTCATAGTCGTCTCGGCTGTCTGCCCCTCAGCAGTAGTTCTACATTGCAACCGCCTTCCGTTGCAACTGCTTGATTAATCACAATCAGCTGATAGATAAATTGATTTGATGCATAAGTACCGGGGGTGTTTCCTTGATGCATGATGGGGAGGGGTGTTTGTATATACTAGTCTTTACATTCACAATTATACCACCAATTTTTATTTTATAAAATTTTTATAACAATCCCCCCTTATACACGTTACTATTAAAAACTTAATATTATGATATTTGAACAAGAATTAAAAGATAAAGGATTTGAAATCAGAGATGATCAGCTTTACTATGAGTTTAGTGATTTTGAGTTATTAAGAGCTAGAGTAAGTGAATGGGATTGTGCTGATGGTACTAAAGCTTTGAAAGTATCAGATCTGAGATTAATGAATCCTATGGAGGAAGGTATGGCTCACATGATGATTTCATATTCACTTTACTTTAGGGATATTAACAAATTTTATGAATTATTAACACTTTTAGGTTATAAAATACGTTAAAAATAGTTAAATTATGTTAAAAGAATTAACAGTTAAAGAGGTAGAAGCTATCTTAAGTAAAGATAATAATGTGTATGGTATACATAGTATTGGTGATCATATGTATAAAATACCAGATTTAGGGTATACAGGACCTAAAGGAGCTACTAGATTTGTAAATGAATTAAGGCAACAAGTTAATGAATTGTCTACGGAACTCTCGTAGATATGCTAAATAATCATAAATAATGTTAAAAAATTTTGATCTTTATAAGCTACCAGTATGGGTTGTTAGGTGGTTTTTCTCTAAGCAGAAGGCTAGAGAATGTGATAGAACTGTAGAAGATAATGGCTGTAAACACTGCTATTTACCATGTGTTTTTAATAAAAATCATCTATTAAGACCTAAGAAAAATCATTAATCTAGAGTAAACAATAGAACAAAAATGAATACTGTAACGTTACTACACATACTTGTAGGTTAGTATATAGTAGTATAGTAAGAAATATATACTCCTACTCTGGATATAAAATATAAATACATAATAATAGTATTATGGATGATGACTTTTACTTTTTTAATGAATTCGAAGATGCATTAGATCCTACTGATGACGACGATCAGTATAATTATTAATCAAAGAAAGGGATCAAAATATGTTTAGACAATATTTAATTGACGAGATTGAAAGGTATTAAGACAAAGAATCTTGTGAAGCATTTGAACAATGGTGCGAAGAGATGGAAGGATTAAAAGAATCTGCATTTAAAGCAGGATTTGAGGCTGCTTTAATTTGGATTAAAGAAATAATCATGGAGCGTACTGTTGAACAAAAGGCTGAAGAACATAACAAATATTATTACAAATAATATGGGAGAACCAGAAGCTTATAAAGCCCTAGAAGAAGGGTATATTAGAGTTGATGGCAAAGTTTATAACATGGAAAAGCAGCCTCAGGGATGGTGTGATGGCTGCTGTTTCTATAACATGGAAATTTGTCCATCCATAGCAAAGAAAGTATGCTGCACAGGCGGCGTTATTTTTCATGAAAGGAAATAAAAATAGAACATTTAATACTAACAACCGTTATAGTAGAAAAATTTAAGTTTATGGCAGAGAATACAAATAATGATAGTTCGGTACAAGTAGATGAGAAGATGATCATCGATGATATTCAGAAAGCGTTAAAGTTCGAGTTTACTCGGGATATTCTGATCAAACCGTTACCAGTTGAATACGTAGAAAAAGAGATTACTGAACCTGTTGCGACAGGGAAGAAAGATAAGGATGGTGTTGATAAATATGACACTAAAACTGAAGTAAAGAAAGTACCAACAACATTTAGAAAAGGCATTGTTCTAGCAATTCCTTCAGGTTATGAATGGCAAGACAAAAATAATCATCCAGAAGTAGGTGATACAATAGCTTTCCCTGCTAAAGCAGCTGCTTATTTTGACTTGTTTAAGGATAGCCAATTAGTGAATCCATACAATGTAGTAGCTTTTATTAAGAAAAGCAAAGCTTAGTAGATTTAGTTGGATTTTTAATATAAGCCTATAGTTAATCACTATAGGCT